>Ga0265338_10000809_pt1 | contig 52723 bp, 41 predicted proteins | sample 42126metaG_FD_193579 | JGI IMG/M metagenome (GOLD analysis project Ga0265338, IMG submission 193579) | Rhizosphere microbial communities from Carex aquatilis grown in University of Washington, Seatle, WA, United States - 4-21-26 metaG | ecosystem: Host-associated > Plants > Roots > Rhizosphere...
CCCAGAGCCCGGGAGGGGTCACTCCCGAGCAGGACCTCCTTCGCCTGTGCCTGCATTTCGAGCAGGTCGGCCGGCCGCTCAGCGCCGCGGTTCCCCACGATTGGATCGACCAGCGCCAGCCGGCGGGAGTGCTCCTTAACCGGTTTCTGGGCGAGCTTGAGAACGGAAACTGGCCCGGCCGCGACCATCTGGAGGCACTGATGGAAAATGATGATGAGAAATCACTTGTGGCATCCCTCCTCTTCGATGTGCCCATCCTCGATGATCCGTTCAAGGTCGCCCGGGAGGGAATCCGCCGCCTCAGGGACCGCGCCCTTGGCCCGCGGATACGTCAAATAGAACTTGCATTAGCCAAGGCCCCATCGGACTTTAACGATGACTCATCGTCGCTCCTAAGGGAATTGTCCGACCTGCAACGCCAGCTCCGGCAACCGGTCATTCTGACCGAGGCCGGATAAGGTGTTTTATTCGCAATTCCCTAATCTCCATTTCATGCCTCGCAAAGCCAAACAAGCCGACAACCACAATTCCGAAGCTGTTGAGAACGCATTAGCAAGCGTCCCTCAGGCGCCTGTCGAGGGCGGCGACCCCGCGGTTCCGATCGGCGGTATAAACGAGAAGATCCGCCAGCTCATACGGCTGTCCAAGGAGCAGGGATACCTGACGTTCGACGACATCAATGAGGCGCTTCCCGAGTCGATTGAGAACCAGGAGGAGATCGATAACGTCCTTTCGATCCTCCAGAACCTCGAAATCGAAATCCTGGAACCCGACCAGGTCGAGGACTACAAGCAGAGGCAGGAGGAGGCAGAGGAGGAGGAGTCCCGCTCGTCGCAGAACGACATCCTCGACGACCCGGTGCGGATGTACCTCAAGCAGATGGGGCAGGTCCCCCTTCTCACCAGGGAGCAGGAGGTCGAGATCTCCAAGCGGATCGAGAACGCCGAGCTGAAGGCCCAGGAGGCCCTGTTCCAGGCCTCGGCCGTCGGCGGCCACATCGCCGTCCTCGGCGCGAAACTGCTCAACCGCGAGGAGCGCTTTGACCGCATCGTCATCGACAAGAAGATCGAGAGCCGCGACGCGTATTTCAGGTCGCTGCCGAAGCTGGTCGAGTCGACGCAGAAGTCCGAGGCCGGCACCGCGGAGGCGTGGCTCGAGCAGGCGAAGGCGCGCTCGGAGCCCGAGCGCAAGAAGGCCCTCGCGAAGTTCCGCAGGCGAGAGACCGCACTCAGGGCGAACTTCTCGAAGTTCTTTTTCAAGCTGAAGGTCTACGAGGAATACCTCGAGCAGCTTCGTCCCACCCTCGAGGAGATCGAGTCGATACACCTCCAGATCGAGCGCGCAAAGCACCCGAAGACGAAGAAGGACGCATCGATCGACATGCGTTCAATCAACAACCGGCTGCGCCACATCGAGCTCGAGCAGAGGATCTCTCCCACCCATCTGGTGGAGGTCTACCAGCAGACGATGACGCACGTCCGCGAGGCCCACCGCGCGAAGACCGAGATGGTGGAGGCGAACCTGCGCCTGGTGATCTCCATCGCGAAGAAGTACACGAACCGCGGCCTGTCGTTCCTCGACCTGATCCAGGAGGGCAACATGGGCCTCATGAAGGCGGTCGAGAAGTTCGAGTACCGCAGGGGCTACAAGTTCTCCACGTACGCCACCTGGTGGATCCGCCAGGCGATCACCCGCTCCATCGCGGACCAGGCCCGCACCATCCGCATCCCGGTCCACATGATCGAGACGCTCAACAAGGTGATGCAGGTCCAGAAGCAGCTGCTCCAGGAGTACGGCCACGAGCCGACTCCCGACGAGGTGGCGGACGAGATGAACCTGCCCGTCGACCGCGTCCAGCAGATCATGAAGATGGCGCAGCAGCCGATCTCCCTGCAGTCGCCGGTGGGCGATGGCGACGACACCTCCTTTGGCGACTTCATCGAGGACAAGTCCGCGGAGAACCCGTACGACATGACCGCGTACTCGCTGCTCCGCGAGAAGATCATCGACGTCCTGGACACGCTCACCGAGCGCGAGCGCCGCGTGCTTTCGCTGCGGTTCGGCCTGGTGGACGGCTACAGTAGGACCCTCGAGGAGGTCGGCAAGCAGTTCAAGGTGACCCGCGAGCGCATCCGCCAGATCGAGGCGAAGGCGCTCCGCAAGATGCGCCACCCGACGCGCATCCGCCAGCTGCACGGCTTCTTCGACGCCGAGCAGATCGACAACGCGCAGAACCTGCTCAAGGTCGCCGCCTCGCTGCGGCCGCCGCGTTCGTAGCGCAGCGGAACGCTCTTGCGTAGGGGGAAACCGGGCCTAGATTGCCGCAATGACACCCTTCAATGTCCAGTTGGCAGGATTGATCCCCACGGGTGGCGGCGAGTGGGTACTGATTCTCCTCGTCCTGCTGCTGCTTTTCGGCGGGACCAAGCTCCCCCAGCTCGCGAAGGGCCTCGGGCAGTCGATCAAGGAATTCAAGAAGGCCGCGAAGGAAGACGAGCCTGTGCCGCCGGCCAAGGAAGAGCTCAAGAAGCCCGACTCTACCGGGAGCCACGGCACAAACTAGGTCCTGGGACGGTCACTCGTCCGGGGCCGGATCCTCGGTGAGCCATCCGCGGAATTCGCGGATCTGCCCGGGCGTGCCGAGGACGAGCAGTTCGTCCCTCGGCCTGAGCATCTCGCTGGCGCCGGGATTGAGGATGCGCCCTTCCCCCCGCCGGATGCCCGCGATCTGCACCCTGTGATTCTGCGCCGGGGATATCTCGCCGATCGTGCGGCCGCTCGCGCTGCTCCAGTCCGGGACGTCGATCGCCTCCATGCGCACCTCCTCGAAGAGCGAGTCGGTGTCCGGAGCCCCCGACACGCCGCCCAGGAAGGCGCGCCCGCGGTTGACCTGCTCGTTGGTCCCCATGAGGAGCACCTTGTCGCGCGGGTAGAGCACGGATCCGGGGGGCGGAAGCGGGATCATGAAGCCCTGCCGCTCGATCCCAACGACGGAGCACCCGAAGCGCGCCCTCAGGTCGAGCTCGGCGATCGTCCGGCCCTGGCAGTCGGCGAGGTCGGGGAGGACGCAGTCGATCATGTGCAGGTCCCAGTCCGGGTGGCGGCCGAGCCATGGCGCCGTCGTCGAGCTCAGCTTCGACTCCGAGGTGTCGATCACATTCTTGAGCTCCACCTCGAGGACGCAGTGCCAGTAGATGAGCCTCCGGCGCAGGAAGAGCACCGCCACGACCGCCACCAGGGCGCTCGCGAGCAGGAGCCAGCGCGCCGTGTCCTCCGCGGGCACGACCGCGATCAGCCACACGGCGAGGAATGCGGCGGCGACGGCCTTGAGCCCCGTCTCGATCACCGGGGCGAGCTGCTTGCCGCGCGGATGGTGGGAGGTCGAGACCTGGGCAAAGAGCAGCGCGAGGGCCGAGCAGTTGCGCCAGATCGCGACCATCGGGGCCACGACGGCGATCGTCAGGAGCATCCAGAATCCGAACTGGGCCCCGTTCGGGAACATCCAGTCCCTCCCCAGCCAGTCCTCGACCGCCGTGTAGAGCTCCCGTGAGAAGACCAGGACCCCGCTCACGAAGAGCATCTCGACCCCGACCTGGGCGAGGCGCTTGCGGCTGAGCTGCCAGACCAGGTTGCGCTTGCGCTGGCGCATGAAGCGCTCGAGCCAGTCTTGATAGTAGCGCAGCCATTCGGTGAGCCACCTCGGCAGCCGCGACACGAGCGCCGACGCCAGGCGCTCCGAGGCCCGCGCCGAGAACGGCGTGACGAGCGTCGTCAGCAGCGACACGCCGATGGCGAGCGGGTAGAACCGGCTGGGAACGACCGCAGCGCCGACGCCTAGCTGGGCGATCACGAACGAGAACTCGCCTATCGGGGTCGCCATCAGGCCCGCCCGCAGGCCATCCTTGGGCGGGATGCCGATCATGGAGAGCCCGGCGCCCACCGCCAGGGGCCGCGCGACCAGCGTGAACGCGGCCACCCCGGCGATGAGCCCGGCGCACTGGGCGAGCTCGTGGACGTCGATCTGCATCCCCATCGCGACAAAGAAGACGGCGCTGAACACGTCGCGCATCCCCTCGAAGGTGCGCTCAACCTGGTGGCGGTGGGGCGTTTCCGCCACGATGATCCCGAGCAGGAAGGCTCCCAGGGCCACGGAGTAGCCGGCCTTCTGAGCGAAGATGGCCAGGCCGAAGAGCAGGGCGGCGAGGCCGAGGGTCTGGAGCTCCTCGTTCATCGATATGCTCATCCTCTTCAGAAACCAGGGCACGATGATGAGCCCGGCGATGCCGATCATCGAGATGAACGCCCCCAGGTGCAGAAGGCTCGCGCCGACCGCAGGGGCGCGGCTTGCATCGGCGCCCCCGAGCTGCACGACCGAACCGAGGACCGCCAGCATGACGACCGCAACGATGTCCTCCAGAACCGACACGCCGGTGGCGAGCTGGCCCGCCCGCTCGTGGTTCAGGCCCGTCTCGTGCAGGATCTTGCCGATGATTGAGGACGACGAGATCATGAGCATCCCGGCGAGGAACAGGCCCTCCGTCGAGTTCCAGCCAAGCGCGGCCGCCAGGAGCCGCGACAGGTAGTACATGGCGATCGAGCTTCCGACCACGGCGGCCAGGAGCGGCAGCCCGAGACGGTGCAGCTTCCGCAGGCTCAGGCGCAGCCCGATCGAGAACATGAGGAAGACGAGGCCGACCTGCGCCAAGGCTTCGATCCTGCCGACATCCGACACGAGCGCGAGGTACGGCATCCCGGGGCCCACCAGGATCCCGGCCGCCAGGAATCCGACCACCACGGAAAGCCCGATGCGCTGGCAGAGCCAGCCCACCGCGCCCGCAACGACGAGAACCACCGCCAGGTCTTGGATGAACAGGATTCCGTGCATGGCCGTGGCTTATGCGGAAAATCGCTTCGGTTGCCCTGCTCCGTCAACTCTAACCGGCGTATTTCCTTCGTTGACAGGCCCCTGCGCAGGCCATTCGATTCCGTCGGCGGCAACGCCAGCGACAACCAGCCCCCCGCAACCCAGCGATCATGGCCAATCTTTTTGGTTATTTCTCAAACGATATCGGCATCGATCTCGGAACGGCCAACACGCTCGTATACCTGAAGGACAAGGGAATCGTCCTGCGCGAACCTTCGGTCGTAGCCCTTGACACCGTCACCCGCAAGGTCCGCGCCGTGGGAGACGAGGCAAAGAGGATGCTTGGGCGCACGCCCGGAAACATCACCGCCATCCGCCCGATGAAGGACGGCGTCATCGCCGACTTCGACGTGACCGAGGCGATGCTCCGCTACTTCATCCAGAAGGCCAGCCAGAGCTTCAGGGCCCCGCCCCGCGTCGTGATCGCGATCCCCTCGGGAATCACGGCCGTCGAGAAGCGCGCGGTCATGGACAGCGCGACCCACGCCGGCGCGCGAAAAGTCATCACGATCCCGGAGCCGATGGCCGCCGCGATCGGAGTCGGCCTTCCCATCGACGAGCCCGCGGCCAACATGATCGTCGACATCGGCGGCGGCACCACCGAGATCGCGATCATCTCGCTCAACGGAATCGTCTTCTCCAAGTCGATCCGCGTCGCGGGCGACGAGCTCGACGCCGCCGTGATCGGGTACATGAAGCGCGCGTACAACCTTCTGATCGGCGAGCGCACGGCTGAGGAGATCAAGATGCGGATCGGATCCGCCTACCCCCTGGACGAGGAGCTTTCGATGGAGGTCAAGGGGCGGGACTCGGTTGCGGGCCTGCCGAAGACCATCCACATCACCTCCCAGGAGGTGCGCGAGGCCCTGTCCGACACCGTCGCCGCGGTCGTGGACGCCGTCCGTACGACGCTTGAGCGCTGCCCCCCGGAGTTGTCGGCCGACCTGGTGGACCGCGGATTTGTGATGGCGGGCGGCGGCTCGCTCCTGAGGGGAATCGACCGGCTTCTGAGCGACAAGACCGGTCTGCCCGTCACGGTGGCCGATGACCCCCTCTCTGCCGTGGCCAACGGGACCGGTGCCGTTCTGAACGACCTGTCCTGGCTCATGCAGAACGCGTGAGGATTGGGCGACCCCAGCGATCGGACCAAGCCCGACCCTTCCTGGCGCTGGGCTTGGCCTTCGCGGTCTGGCTCGTGCTGCCGGTCGCGGTCAAGAGCCTCGCCCGCGCAAGCTTCTTCGAGATGACGGCCCCCATCACGGTGGCCGCCTCCTACGTGAACGACCTCCAGCGCTTCTGGGCGCTGCGCCTCCACTCCAAGGACGAGCTGATCGAGGCGGGCCGCGACATGGCGCGGATCAACTCGAAGTACTCCGTCTCCGTGCAGCAGAACGGCGAGCTCCAGGCAGAGGTGGATCGCCTGAGGGCCCTCATGAAGATGCCCCCGATCGAGGGCTTCCGGTACGAGCACGCGCGCGTCGTGCAGCGCGATTTCTCCAACTGGTGGCAGCGCATGATCATCCGCAAGGGCTCGGACTACGGGATACCCGTGGGCGCCCCGGTGGTCTACAGCGGCGGCGTGGTCGGCCGCGTGGCGGAGGTCCACGCCTACACCTCCGTCGTCCAGCTCACGAGCGATCCGGGCCTGAGGATAGCCTGCGTGGTCGACGGCGACACACGCCCGATCAGCTTCCAGGGGGCCGAGAACCAGGTGTGGGGGGCCGCAAAGGGTGTCATCGAGTTCGTGCCGCTGGACGTCTACGCGAGCGTCTCCGTGCCGAAGCGCCTCGCGACGTCGGGCCTCGGCGGGGTCTATCCCCCGGGCCTCACGATCGGGCGGATCACCCACGTGGAGCCGAGCGCCGACGGTCTGTTCAAGACGGGCGAGGTCGAGCTCGACCCGCGGCTCTCGGAGCTGACGGAGGTCACGGTGCTCGTGCCCGAGGACCAGAAATAGGAGCCCGCATCCCATGCGCGCGGCCGCCGCACTCTTCCTCACGCTCTACCTGCTCCAGGCGATGGTCGCGCAGGTGAACACCGCGATCGCCCCGATCCATGTCTGGCTCTTCGCCGGCGGCCTCTTCGTCGCATATCCCGCGCTGATGATGCCGTTCCGCCCGGGCTTCGCCGCCGCGGTCCTCGGGGGCTTCCTGTGCGACTCGCTGGCGCCGGTCGCGTTCGGCACCCACGCGGCCCTTTTCGCGGCGGCCCACGCGGTGCTCTACAAAATGCGGGAGCGCCTTCAGCGGGACGAGACCGCCGTGGCGGTTTCGGCGGCCCTGCTGGTCAACCTCGCCCTGTTCCTGGCGGTGTCATTCTCCCGGGTGGGGATGGCGCACGGAGGTGGCGGGACCTGGCCGAGGATGCTCTCGGACCTCTTCTGGTCCGAGGCGGTGGTGGCGGTGATCACACCCTGGTTCTTCTCCCTGCAGTTGCGCACCCTGGAAATGGCGCGTGCGGTTGACTCGGGGCTCTCCTAGCGTCCGCTTTCACGACCGCAATGGCAGCGCCCTCCGAACGCTCAGGCAGCCTCGTCGAATCTAAAACGGGATTCGACCCGAGGATCGCCGCCTTCCACGGGCTGGTCGCCCTCATGCTCGTCGTCCTTGGGGGCGGGCTCGCCTACCAGCAGATCATCAAGGGATCCATCCACCACGAGCAGGAGCGCCAGCAGAACGAGCGGCGCGTGATCACCCCGGGTCCACGGGGGAACATCCTCGACCGCGAAGGCCGCAGGCTGGTCGAGAACAGGTCGCGTTTCGCGGTCGTGCTTTACCTGGATGAGCTCCGCCCGGAATTCCGCAAGGAGTACGCCCGGATTCGCGCCAATTACCGGGAGGCGGGCGATCAGGACCTTCCCACCAGCTCGCAGATCGAGCGGCTCGCGCACGTGAGCGTCGTGAAGCGCTACATGGACCAGGTGAACGAGATCACCGGGCGCACGGGAGACGTGGACGCCGGGGCCCTCCAGCGCCATCTCGAGCGCCAGCTCCTCCTCCCCTACACGCTCGTCGACGACCTCAAGCCCGAGGAGTTCGCCAAGCTGATAGAGCGCCTGCCGGTCAACTCGCCCCTCCAGGTGTACACGTCGAACACGCGCGCTTACCCCTACGGGGACGCGGCGGCGCACGTCTTGGGCTTCGTGGGCGTGAACGAGGCCGAGGACGACGAGGAGTTCCCAGGTGAGGGCCTGACGACGCTCAAGATGAAGGGCACGGTCGGCCGCGACGGCCTTGAGAAGGAGTTTGACTCGACGCTCCAGGGAGAGGCCGGCTACACGATCCTCAGGGTCGACCCTGCGGGCTACAAGGTGAACCCGCCGATCGAGCACAGGCTACCCGTGCAGGGTCACAGCATCACGACCAGCCTCGACATCGACCTCCAGCAGGCCGCCGAGGAAGCGATCGGCGACGAGACCGGCGCGGCGGTCGCGATCGATGTCCGCACCGGCGAGGTGCTCGCGATGGCGAGCAGGCCGTCGTACGACCTGAACGTGTTCTCACCCAAGCTCACCGTCGCCGCGGCGGCCGACATCGAGGAACGGAAGGCCTGGACCGACAGCGCGCTGAACGGGGTCTACCCGCCGGGGTCGACCTTCAAGATCGTCGTCGCGACCGCCGCGCTCCTCTCCGGCACCATTACGCCCGAGGATACACCGGCCGACTGCGAAGGATACATGATGGTCGGCAACCGGCGCTTTGGGTGCGACAACGGCCTCATGTCCCACGGCCGGCTCACGCTTCACGACGCCATCACCGAGAGCTGCGACATCTACTTCTACACGGTGGGCCTGAGGACCACGGCGGAGGTGATCGCCCTGCAGGCGAAGCGTTTCCGCCTCGACCGCCCCACCGGGATCGAGCTGCCGGGCGAGACCCACCGCATGCTGATTCCCGACCCGATTTGGAAGACGCAGAAGCGCCACGAGAGCTGGTCGCCAGGCGACACCGCGAATATGGCGATCGGACAGGGTGACGTCCAGGTGACCCCGCTCGTGATGGCCTGCTTCGCCGCGTCCATCGCCCGGGGCGAGCTCTTGACAAGGCCGACGCTCCTGCACGACCCGAGACGGCAGGCCCAGCACAGCGAGCCGATCGGGCTCACGGAACACCAGAGGAGCGCGATCCTCAAGGGGATGGAGGGCTGCACCGCCGACCCCGAGGGAACGGCGCACGTCCTGACGACGGTCGCGGCGCTGCGGGTGCCCGGGGTGCGGATCGCCGGCAAGACGGGCACGGCCCAGGTGATGCGCCCCAAGGGCAAGGTCGACGAGGCCTGGTTCATCTGCTTTGCGCCCCTTGAGAACCCGGAGATTGCGGTCGCCGTCGCCGTGGACGGCTCCGTTGGGGAGAACTTCGCGGGCGGGATCTATTCGGTGCCGATCGCCTCGGCGATCCTCAAGAAGTACTTCGAGAAGAGGCACGCCGGCGTCGCGGCGCGCTAGACGCGGCCTGCCGCGCCCTCCTGAACACCTCCGACGGCCGGGGCCAGGTCGGCGCGGGCCCGTAGCGAAGGCGCTGCAGGTCGGCGACGAGATTGTCCGGTCCGTCGAGGCGGACGAGCCACCGGCCCGCCTCCCTCCTCACGGGGTCCACCCTCCTGCCCCGGGCCATCGACATGAGGCGCCAGCGCCCCCTGACAACCACCCAGCAGATCGCAGCGGCAGCGGCCGACCCCGCGAAAACGCGCAGGATCCGCGCCCAGTTCCACGGCCCCCTTACCCACGCCTTTATCCGGCGGGCCGCTGTGGTGAGCCCAGCACGAAGCCACTTGCCGGTGCCGTCCGTCGCGCTCTTGACTGCATTGAGCGTGTCGGCCTGCGACTGCTGGTCAAAGTTGACAATCCGCCGGTACCAGAACACCCGAAGGCTGTTGAGGCGTGCGGACCAGCTGCGGTCCATGAGCCCGGCGAGGGCCGCGTCGCCCTTCTCCTTCGAAGGGTCCGACGAGACGGCGGCGGCGAGGGGGTCCACCCTGAGCCAGGCGCCGTGTCGCGCATCCCAGATCTCCGCCCAGGCGTGGGCGTCGGAATTGCGGATCGTGTAGTTGTTCGAATACGCGTTCCAGGTCCCTCCCTTGAAGCCCGTGATGACCCGGGCCGGGAACCCCCCCGAGCGCGCGAGGAGGACAAGGGCTCCGGCAAACAGCTCGCAGTGTCCGGACTCGACCGAGGTCATCCAGCGCACGAGCGGGTCCCCCGGCCCGGCCGGTATGTGCGGCGCCAGCGAATACCTGTGCGCCCGCCTGAGGGCGGCAACCGCCCGCCGGCCGAATTCCTCGGCGCCGATGCCCGGGGCGGCGAACTCAGCCGCGAGGCGAGAGACGGCGGCCGCGTCCTGCGTGCCTATCCTCAGGTCGATCTGCAGCGGCAGAGCGACCGGTCCGCGGCTCGCCCACGCCCTTGCGAAAAGGGGGTCGCCGAGCTCGGCGGCCTCGGGCGCCATGCCCTCGACCCGGTAGGCGGTCATCGACGCGGGCTCGTCGCGAAGCGACACGCAGGCCAGTTCCGGGGAGTAGTTGAAGTGCTGGGCGTCGCGGAAATGCATCGCGTGGAACCGGCCCAGGATGGGGAGGTAGCGGCTGACCCCCGACTCGAGGTAGAAGGTCCACGTCGGGGCGTCGCGGACGCCCCCCCAGTTGGGCAGGATGTTCGCCGAGGTGCGCTCGCGGTCGAACACCCTCCTGAGCCTTCCTGAGAGGCGGAAACCCCCGTTTGAATAGTCGTCGAGCACCACCATGCGCCAGTAGGGAACCGCCGGCGCCTGGGTTGGATCCGAGAGGTCGACGTTGAAGGCGATGCTGTCGTCCTGGGTGATCTCGGTGATGTCGCCGAACTTGATCGAGTCGTTGAATCCCGTCATTGCCCTCTTGAAGACGAAGCGCTCAAGGAAGAGGCTGTTCTCCAGCTGGAACCTGGGGATCGCCAGGAAGAGGAGGCCCGACAGCGCAACGACGCCAAGGAAGAGCGCGGCGGCGGAGGCCAGGAGCCTCCAGTCCGAGATCTCCCAGAGCCTCCCGAAGAGCCGGCGCCAGTCGGCGTGCGACGCCCACAGGGGAGACACCCCGCGGACGGCGAGCTTCGGGGCGTGGCCCCCTTCCGTCGAGGCCGCGATCGTGACGACCATCAGCAGGCCGAGCGAGCAGGCGGTGAACACGAGGATCTGCGCGGCAAAGAGAAGCGACACCGTGAGGACGCCGGCAACCACGACGAGGAAAAGCCCGAGGACGACGATCTGCAGGTCGTCGCGGCGGGCGCGGTGGCTCACGCCGCGGTAGAGCAGCAGCAGCAGGTCCAGCCTCACAATCGACGGCAGGAGCTGACCGGAATGCCACAGGTCGCCCGCGAAGAAGGCGAGGATCGCCGGGAAGGCGAGCCGGTGCGCCCATATCGGCACCAGGGCGGGAAGCGTGGGCCAGACGAGCGCCGCCAGGATGCCCGCCGCGGCGACGGCGGCCACCACCTCGGAATCGATGTCGAGATAGAAGACGGTGGCGACCGACAGGAGCATGAGGACGCCCCCGAGGAGCCACCTCAGCAGGTGCAGCTCGTCCAGGCTAAGTTGCGGCGGTCTTGATTCCATTGACGAATGCCGCGACGCCCCTGGCGCCGTCCGGCTCGAAGGTCATGAGGTTCGGCCGCGTGCGCTCCGGCCCCGGCTGCGGGGGCAAGGCGCCCGGCTGCGGGTCAAGCGGGCGCGCTTCGGCCAGTCTGTCGAGGAACGCGTCGAGGTCCGCAACCCTCTTCACCGGCACAAGGGGCCCGCCGTCGATCGCGGCCGCGTGCAGCCGCCCCGCGCGGAACAGGTCCTGGGCGAGCGTGGCCACCAGGCTCATCAGCAGCTCGAACTGCTCCGGCCGCGTCCACACCGAGGCGTCCGTCCGCAGCCAAAGGGAGCACGCGTCCGAGTTCTGGGAGGAGAACTGCCGGATGAGGAGCCGGCGCGAGCGGGCGCTGGCCTTCCAGTGGATCAGCCTGTGGGAGTCGCCGGCCTCGTACTGGCGGAGCGCGATGGTCTCGCCCTCGTGCCCGGCCCGGGGCTGCCGCCGCTCGCCCTCGCGTCGCCTGGGCGACGCGCCGGCAAGCCGGCGGTATTCCACCGGCGCCGGCCAGACGGGCAGCTCCCTGCGCAGGTCCGTGCCCGTAAGCTTCCTGAGGAAGCCGAAGGGAAAGAGGGAGCCGACGCCGCGGAGCTCGATGCGGACCAGGCCCCTGCGCGCAGGCGTGAAGATCCATTCGAGCCTTGCCTCGCCGCCCGGGTCGAGGCGGGTGCGCAGGTGCACGGTGCCGGCCGCCGCGGCCTTCTCGGCCTTCTTGAGCGCGGCCCAGATGTCTATCCCCTTGGCCGTGATCGTCGACTCCGGTCGAGCGGGCTCCCGGCGCTCGAACTCGGCCGCGGCGAACTCGAACCACAGGGCGTAGGTCGGCATGAACCTCTTTCCGTTTCGAAGCAGGAGCCCGATCTCGGCCTCCTGGCCGGCCCGCAGCGGCGGCTCGATCTCGAGTCGCCATTCAAGCCGGCGCAGGTTGAGCCACGCCAGCACGCCGCTCAGGATAAGGCACGACAGCAGCAGCGCCAGCGCGATGAAGAGGATGTTGCTCGAGGAGTTGTAGGCGGCGGTGCCGATCCCGAAGGACAATCCGATCAGCACCACGCCCGAGATGGTGGGCTGGATCCGCTCGAAGCGCCTGGGCCAGATGAGGCCCCAGAGGGCGCGCCGCCAGAAGAGGCGCCGACCGCTTCCGGCCGGTGGTTTCACACCGGCGGGGGCAGGGCCGACAGGATGCGCTTGAGGTGCGCCCCTACGGACCTCCGTTCTTCCAGGGCGTCGCCGCTCTGCCTCGCGAGCGCGAGCCTGTGCGCGAGCACCGCCGGCACCAGCTCGGTCACGTCGTCCGGCAGCACGAAGTCGCGGCCGTTCACGATGGCCCGGGCCTGCGCCGCGGTGCGCAGCGCCAGCCCGCCGCGCACGCTCGCGCCGGCCTTGAACTCGACCTCCGTGCGCGTCGCCGCGATGATCCTCAGGATGAAGTCGAGGATGCTGTCCTCGACGAAGACCTGGGGCACGAGCCCCTGGATCGCCGTCACGTCGGCGCGCGACGCGACCGCGTTCAGCGCAATCGAGTCATAGCCGCTCCTCGCGGTGCGCAGGATCTCGATCTCGTCGCTGTGCTGGGGGTACCCCATGCGCATGCGCATCAGGAAGCGGTCCATCTGGCTCTCGGGCAGGGGGAACGTCCCCTCGTAGTCGACGGGGTTCTGGGTCGCGAAGACCATGAACGGGAAGCCCACCGCATGGGCCTCGCCGTCGATAGTGACCTTGGCCCGGTCCATGACCTCGAGCAGCGCAGACTGGGTCTTCGGCGGGGCGCGGTTGATCTCGTCGGCCAGGACGATGTTCGCGAACACCGGGCCCGGCTTGAAGACGAACTCCTTCGTCACCTCGTCGTAGATCGCCACGCCGGTGACGTCCGAGGGGAGGAGGTCGCTCGTGAACTGGATCCTCGAGAACACGCAGTCGGTGGACCGCGCCAGGGCGTACGCCAGGGTCGTCTTCCCGACCCCGGGAAGGTCCTCGATCAGCATGTGGCCGCCCGCCGCCAGGCAGATGAGAAGCTGCTCGATCACGTCGTCCTTGCCGAGGATCGCCTGGCGAATGTTGGCCCTGAGGCGGTCCAGCGTGGCCTTCGCGCTCGCAACCCTATCCGCCTGCAGGAATTCGCTCATGGTGTTTTGTGCGCCCCTATTTCAGAATCTCCAGCATGCGGGTGAACAGGCGGTTCACCTTCTCCTGGTTTGACTTCACAAGGTCCTTGAACTTGGCGAAGTCGATCTCGGTCCCCTCAAGCCCGTTCGCGTAGTTGTCGGCCAGCGCGAGGCTGTTGTAGTTGAGCCCGGCCTCGCTGCAGAGGTCCGCCTCGTGGGCGGCGGTCATCCCGACGACGTCCCCCCATGCGCGCACGATCCGGATCTCGGCCTTCGTCTCGAATCGCGGCCCCCGCATCTGGACGTAGACCTTCCCGGTGGGGATCGTGAACTCGGGGGCGAGCTTCGCGACAAGCATGGGGATCAGGTTGTTCGCGATCACGGGGGCCCCACCCTTCAGCTCCGCGTCGAAGAAGGTGGCGGGGCCCTGCTGCAGGCAGACGTAGTCGGAGCACGACACGATCGAGCCTGGAGGGATCTCGGGCTTGAGCGAGCCGACCGAGTTCAGCGAGACGATGTCCTTGAACCCGAGGTCCGCCAGCGCCCGGATGTTGGCCCGGTAGTTGATCGAATGGGGCGGAAGGGGAAAGCCGTAGCCGTGGCGGTTGATCAGGGCGTGGTCGCCGCGCGCCTTGTATGAGACCTTGCCGTAGGGGGTCTCCACCGTGCGGACCTCCCATGACGAAAAGAGCGTGGAATTTACGATGCTGGTGCCGCTAATGAATGCGACTCTCATTATCTCCCGTAATTCATGCGCGCCCTTCCCCCTTGTCAAATCCGGCTGCAGGTACCTACCCTAGAGCGGTACGTATGTCCCCCGCCAGCCAAGCGCCCGCAGACCCCCAAAACATCCCAAGGCACGTGGCGATCATAATGGACGGAAACGGGCGCTGGGCAAAGAGCCGCGGCCTCCCGAGGATCGAGGGCCACAGGCGCGGCGTCGAGACCGTCAGGACCGTCACCTACGCGGCCCGCGACCTGGGCGTCAGGATGCTCACGCTCTATGCGTTCTCCGCGGAGAACTGGAATAGGCCGAAGGACGAGGTCGGGGCGCTCATGGGGCTCCTTGAGCTCTACCTGAGGAAGGAGCTCGAGACCTTTGTGCGCGACCGCGTGCGGCTGATGACGATCGGCCGGATCGAGGGACTGCCCCAGGGCGTGCAGCGGCTCCTTGCGACGACGGTCGAGAAGACGCGGGAATTCGAGGACTACACGCTCGTCCTGGCCCTCAACTATGGCTCGCGCACCGAGATCGCCGACGCCGCTCGGGGCTACGCCGCCGCGGTCGCCGCGGGGCGCGAAAAGCTCGACGACGCCTCGTGGGACGCGTTCGCCAGGCACCTCTACACGGCAGGCATGCCCGATCCGGACCTGGTGATCCGGACCTCCGGGGAGACCCGCATGAGCAACTTCCTCCTCATGCAGGCCGCCTACTCCGAGCTTTATTTCTCGCCGGTCCTCTGGCCCGATTTCTCGAAGGCCGACCTGGCCGCAGCGATCGCGGACTACGCCCGGCGAGAGAGGCGGTACGGGATGACCAGCGAGCAGCTCAAGCCGGTCGCGGCCGCGAAATAGGATCCCGCGCTAAACCCGTGGCAAAGCGAATTACAAGCACCGTCGTTCTCTGGCTCCTCTTGCTCGGCGTGCTTTGGAAATTCGGGACGGACGGGGCGGTCGCCGCGATCGCCGTCATCTCGGTGCTCACGCTTCGCGAGTTCTACAGGCTGATGGACGCGGCGGGCCACGCGCCTTTCAGCTGGCTTGGCATGCTCTTCGGGGCGTTGATCACCCTGGCGCCCTGGATCGAGGCCCGCCATGGCATCCCCTCCCACCCTCTCATGGCGCTCGCAACCCTCGTCGTCTCGATCCGCATCCTCTCCGAGAGGGACCCCGACAAGCGGGTCGAGTCGCTTTCGTCGACCCTGTTCGGGCTCGTGTACGTCGCGCTCATGCTGCAGTACCTCGTGCGCATCGTCACTCCGCTGCCCGGCGACACCATCCCAGCCGCGGGACGCCTGGTCTTGTGCCTTTGGGTCGTCGCCGTCGCCAAGTTCTGCGACGTGGGGGCGCTTCTCGCCGGGCTCGCCGTCGGCCGGCACAAGATGGCGCCCCTGACGAGCCCCAAGAAGACCTGGGAGGGCGCCGCCGGAGGCGTGATCGTTGCGATGGGCGTCGGGGCTCTGGTGGCGTGGCTTGGCCGCGGCGTGCTGCCCGCGTCGATGACGCCGCTACGTTCGGCCCTCCTCGCCGCCCCGCTGGCCGCGGTCGCAATCGTGTCCGACCTCGTGGAGTCCGTGATCAAGCGCCGGGCGTCCCTGAAGGACTCCGGGGGCGGCGTACCGGGCATTGGGGGCATGTTCGATCTTTGCGACAGCCTGATTCTGGCGGCGCCGGTGGGGTATTTCCTGCTTCAGCGGCTGGCGTAGGAGCCCCAACCCGACCGACCGTGGCCGCCCCCGTCACCTCCAATTCGCGGTTCCCCATCCGAAGGCGGGTCGTCCTTCTGGGCGCCACCGGCTCCATCGGCCGGAACGCCCTGCGGGTCATTGCCTCGCACAGGGACCGGCTTGAGCTCGTAGGCGTCGCCTCCAATTCGAACTGGCGGCGGCTCGCCGAGATCGCCCGCGAGTTCTCGGTGCGCGAGGCGGCCATCTGCGACCCGGCCGCCTTTGCCGAAGCGAAGCTATCCGGATCCTTCCAGATGGGAACCCGGCTGGTACAGGGGCCCGAGGGCCTGCGGGAGATCGCGGCGCTTCCCGCGGCCGACGTTGTCCTGGTGGCAGTGGCAGGGACCGCGGGGCTCGAGCCCTCGCTGGCTGCGATCGCCGCCGGCAAGAGCCTCGCCCTCGCCTCAAAGGAGGTCCTTGTCCTCGCCGGGAAATTCGTGATGGACGAGGCAAGCCGCAAGGGAACGCGCATCCTGCCCGTCGACAGCGAGCACAACGCCGTCTTCCAGTGCATCGAGGGCCACCCGAGCACAGGCGTTCGCAGGGTCGTTCTCACGGCAAGCGGGGGCGCGTTCCGCGACTGGCCGGTCGAGAAGCTCGAGCATGCGACCCCGAGCGACGCCCTGAAGCATCCTAACTGGTCCATGGGGCCGAAGATCACCGTGGACAGTGCCACGCTGGCCAACAAGGGCCTGGAGCTCATGGAGGCGAAGTGGCTTTTCGGCCTAAGGCCCGACCAGTGCACGGCCGTGATGCACCCCCAGAGCCTCGTCCATTGCCTGGTCGAGTTCGCGGACGGCGCCATGCTCGCCCAGCTCTCGCCTTCGTCGATGACGTTCCCGATCCAGCACGCGCTGCTCTACCCCGACCGCTTTGAGGGCGTCGAGCCGCCGATAGACCTCGAGCGGCTCATGCGGCTCGATTTCAGCCCGGTCGACGAGAACCGCTACCCGATGTTCCGGTACGCGAGGGAATCCATGAAGGCGGGCGGCGTCGCCCCGGCCGTCTTTAACGCCGCCAACGAGGTGGCGGTGGATGCCTTCCTTCGGGGGCGGATAGCATTTCTTGCGATTCCGCGCATCGTCGGCCAAGTTCTCGCCCGAACCGCCAATTTCGAGCCGTCAGACCTCAAGTCCGTCCTCCAGGCGGACCGCGAGGCGCGAGGGAATGCGGAAAAGGAAATTGATAGTCTTAACTAATTTCAGATTAATTAATTACATTCAAAGTGACCGACCTGATCCACTCGTTTACATCAAACATCTGGTCGATCTTCCTGATCGTGCTGTTTTTCGGGGGGTCGGTCTTTGTCCACGAGCTGGGCCACTTCCTGGCAGCCCGGGCCAGGGGCGTTCACGTCGAGGTGTTCTCAATCGGTTTCGGGCCGCCGATCTTTTCGTGGAAGTCCGCCGACGGAACCCGCTACCAGGTCGCCTGGTTCCCGCTCGGAGGCTTCGTCCTGCTGCCGCAGATCGCGGATCTCGGACCCCTTGAAGGAGAGAGCGAGGTCAACCCGGACAAGCTGGCCCCGGTCTCCTACGGCACCAAGATGCTCGTCTTCGCGGCAGGCGCCGCCTTCAACATCCTGTTCGCCTTCCTCCTCGCCTGCGTGATCCACAAGATTGGCCAGCCGGAGACCAACGAGTCAACGAGCACGCAAATCGGCTACGTCACGCGAACGATCGACCTGACCGACGGGACAAAGGTCACGAGCCCGGCCATGGAGGCCGGACTGCGTGTTGGCGACGTGGTCAAGGCGATCGACGGGATCCCGGTCGCGGATTGGGGCGAGCTCAACGACACCCTGGTGATGGGCTCGGGCCATGATTCCAGAGGGAACCCCACGACAGTCTTCACCATTGAGCGGGTGGGTAAGCGCATGGACATAACCCTGCATCCCCGATTGTCCGGCGAGGACCGCTGGCGCCGCGTCGGAATCATGCCCGGGTACGACCTGATCGTGGACACCGTCCCGAAGGGCTCGGCGATGGCGAAGGCCGGCCTTGTCCACGGCGACCGCATCCTCACCGTCAATGGGTTCTCGGTCATGAACCTGGCCGGGCTCGCGGACGAACTCGACACGGAGCCCGCGAAGCCAGCCAAGGTGGGCGCGGTGCGCGCCGGGCATCCAATCGAGCTTATCGTGCCGCCCCGGATCGGGGGCCTCCAGATTGGCGACGTCGAATTCTCGGCCGGCCTCCACATGACCTACCCGTCGCCCTTCACCCAGATCGCCCAGCCCCTCATGATGTCGCTTCGAACCGTATGGGGGCTCTTTAATCCTCGCTCCGACATCGGCCTTTCAAAGATTCAGGGCCCGGTTGGCATCGTCCACATCTTCCACTCGGCCGCCGAGCTCGGGATCCGGGCTGTCATCAGGTTCACGATCCTGATCAACGTCAGCTTTGCCGTGCTGAACCTCCTGCCCATACCCGTCCTCGACGGCGGCCAGATGCTGTTTGCGACCATCGGGCGCCTTCGCGGCCGAGCGCTGCCGATCAACTTCATCGCAGCCACCCAGAGCGTATTCATGGTGCTGCTGCTCACGATGGTGCTCTACATCAGCATCTTTGACGTGCGCCGCTGGAACAGGGACGTGAGGGAGAGCCGGCCGCAGGTGCAGGCTCCGCCCGCGCCCGCGAAACCCTGAATCTCCGGCATGGCCTACTGCGCTTCGCGGTTTCAAACCGTACGTCGGCAAACCCGTGAGGTCATGGTGGGGGGCGTGGGGGTCGGCGGCTCTAATCGCATCCGGATCCAGTCGATGACCACCAGCGACACGCAGGATGTCGCCGCCACGGTCCGCCAGTCCGTCGCCCTTGCCGAGGTGGGCTGCGAAATCGTGCGCGTCACGGCTCCTAACGTCCAGGCTGCCCGCTGCCTCAGGGACATCCGGTCGGGGCTGAACGCCGCGGGATGGGCCGCGGTGCCGCTCGTCGCCGACATCCATTTCCTCCCGCAGGCCGCGATGGAGGCCGTGGAGCACGTCGAGAAGGTCCGCGTCAACCCGGGCAACTACGCGGACAAGAAGCGGTTCGCCGTGCGTGACTACAGCGACGCGGACTACGACCGCGAGCTCCAGCGGCTCCACGAGGCGTTCTCGCCGCTTGTGAAGCGGAGCAAGGAGCTCGGCCGCTCGATGCGGATCGGAACCAACCACGGTTCCCTCAGCGACCGGATCATGAACCGGTACGGCGACACGCCCCTCGGGATGGTGGAGAGCGCGCTTGAGTTCCTGAGGATAGCCGAGTCGCACGGGTTCCTGGACATCATCCTCTCGATGAAGTCCTCCAATCCCAAGGTCATGATCGAGGCCTATCGGCTCCTGGTTGAGCGCATGGACGCCGAGGGCATGCGCTACCCCCTCCATCTCGGCGTGACCGAGGCGGGCGACGGGGAGGATGGAAGGATCAAGGGCGCGATCGGGATCGGCTCCCTCCTCATGGACGGCCTGGGCGACACGATCCGCGTGTCCCTCACCGAGGACAGCGTCTACGAGATCCCGGTCGCCCGGGCGATTGCCGACAAGGCGATGAGCCTTTGGGGCCGCGGGACCCCCGTAGGACCCGCTGCCGATTCGATCGACCCCTACCACTTCGAGCGCCGCAGCACGGCGGCCCTTAAGCTTGGCGCCCTGGCGGTCGGCCCGGAGCAGCCGCCGCGCGTCATCGTCCGGGTGTCCGGGGCTGGCGAGGCCGCAGCCGCAGCAGGGGAGCTCGCCTCTCCCCGACTGAAGGACACACCGGCCGAGGGGCTGGTCGTCCCAATACGCGCGGCGGCTGATCTCGAGACGCTGCGCAGGAGCCTCGGCGGCGCGTCCTGGACGGCCGGCTTTCTCGTACTCGAGCTTGCCCCCGGCCTCGTCCCGGCAGACGTCGAGCCGTTCCTCGCGGCCGCCGGGACCTCGGTCGTCCTCCTCAGGCGATTTGGCGACGCGGAGGAATTGGCAAATTGGGCTGATCTTGCGCTAAGGAGCGGCCACCTCGTGGCCGTCGATGCTTCCCCCGCGGAGCTTGAGGGCCTGGCCGGCGCGGTGAAGGCCGCCGGCGACGACCGGATCATCGTCACGTGCTCGGGGGGTTCTCCAGACTGCGCGGACCATCCGGTCGGCGCTTACCGCAGGGTAGTAGAGACGCTAAGGAAGGTGAGAAGCGGCGCTCCAATCTGGATCCGCAACACCGCCGGCACCTCGGTGAAGGGGGACAACAGCTTCCTTTCACGCCTCATCGAGGCGAGCTTCCTCACGGGCGGGCTGCTCTGCGACGGCGTGGGGGACCTCGTGAGCATCGAGACCGAATCCGATCCGGCCCGCGCGGCGCGCCTCTCGTACAACGTCCTCCAAGGGGCGGGCGCCCGGATTTCGAAGGCCGAGTTTGTCGCGTGCCCGAGCTGCGGGCGGACCCTCTTCGACCTGCAGACCACGACGCAGCGCATTCGCGCACAGACGGCGCACCTGAAGGGTGTGAAGATCGCGATCATGGGTTGCATCGTCAACGGGCCCGGCGAGATGGCGGACGCCGACTTCGGCTACGTCGGCGGAGCCCCGGGCAAGATCAATCTCTACGTCGGGAAGCAGTGCGTGCAGTACAACATCCCGCAATCGGAGGCCGACGCGCGATTGATCGCGCTCATCAAGGAGCACAATAAATGGGCCGAACCGGAACCCGCGCACGCATGATTAGCGGCCGCAAAGTGTATCAAAAAAGTTCACGCACCGTCACTGTTGCGTAACACAGCTGTAACCTGCTTTCCGGCTTTGAGAGCCTGATTCAGGGCGATGTAATATTTCGGGGATTACGCCCAAGAGCGGCTTTGATTTTGACGCCTAGATTTGTGCGTTGGATGCAACGAAAAAAACGAAAAAAGTTATGCCCACCCCCTATGTGAACAACTTGTCAGAAAGTTGACCTTGTAATGGTTTTCCCGTTCACAGTTACTCGGCCCTTGTCCAAGCGATTCTGCCTCCCGGATGTTCTTTGCCACGCCACAGATGCCGCCCCATGCGGGCCGCGCAGCGACACTCGATACTATTCACTGGTCATCAAATTCTTACGAGATTTTACCATACCCCCAACACTACTGTTGGCCAGGATTCAAATTTGGTCGCGGCGGACGGACCCAAGGGCAGCCGAAATGACGTGCCGAAGCGCCTCCGTCGGGCCAATGTGAATAAGACCTGACATTTTGCCTGCCATGCCCCCTTTGTCCCTGCCCCTTAACCTGTGGGAAACGGTTAAGTGCGACTTCAAATCCCTGTTCCCCGAGGATGTCTTCCAGATGTGGTTTGAGCCTGTGGTTTGCCTCGAGACGACCGAGGACTCCATCACGCTCGGCGTGCCCAACGATTTCGCCGCCATATGGATCCACGACAACTACCTGGACCTGATTTCCCAGCGACTGAGGCTGACGGCGGGCAGGTCGGTTAGCGTCAACCTGCAGAAGACCGACGGGCCGTCCAAGGGCCCTGGTGGCCACCGCACATCGGAGCCCTCGGCGCCGGCAGCGCGCCCCCGGACCGCAGGCGTGCGCCGGTCGACCCGTGGCGACGACCGCGGGCCCGCCCCGGGAACGCTCAACATCCGTAACACGTTCGAGACCTTTGTCGTCGGCTCGAACAACCAGATGGCGCACGCCGCGGCGCTTGCGGTCGCCCAGGCGCCCGCGCAGGCCTACAACCCGCTTTTCATCTACGGCGACACGGGCCTCGGGAAGACCCACCTGATGCACGCGATCGGGCACGCGATCCTCCGCAACAACCCGGACGCGCGCGTCGCCTACCTGTCGACCGAGAAGTTCACCAACGACTTCATCCAGGCGCTGCAGGAGAACGGGATGGTCAAATTCCGCCAGCGCTACAGGAACGCGGACGTCATGCTCCTGGACGACGTGCAGTTCCTCGCAGGCAAGGAGCGGATACAGGAGGAGTTCTTCCACACCTTCAACGACCTGTTCGAGTCCGGCAAGCAGATCGTCCTTTCAAGCGACCGCCGGGCGAGCGAGATACAGAAGCTCGAGGCCCGTCTTGTCTCGCGGTTTGAGTGGGGCCTGCCCGCCGACATCCAGGCGCCAGACCTCGAGACGCGGGTTGCGATCCTGCGGACCAAGGCGGCCACCCTGAAATGCGGCCTGCCGGAGCCGGTCATCACCTTCATCGCGCAGAACATCACGAAGAACATTCGGCGGCTCGAGGGGGCGCTGATCAAGGTGGCCAGCTACAGCGCCTTGAGCAACAAGCCGCTGGACCTCGCAACCACGGAGCGGCTGCTCCACGACATGCTGGTTGAGCAGGCGCAGAGCATCCTCACAATCGAGACGATCCAGAAGCGCGTCGCCGATCACTTCCAGATACGCCACAGCGACATGACGAGCAAGCGGCGGCCGAACAACATCGCGATCCCGCGGCAGGCTGCCATGTACCTCGCGCGCACGCTGACCAAGCACTCCCTTCAGGAAATCGGCGATGCATTCGGAGGCCGCGACCACGGCACCGTCATCCACGCGTGCAAGGCCGTGGACAACATGATGGAGCAAGATGCGTCGATGCGCGGCAGCATAGAGTTCCTCAAGAACCAACTCTCGCGCTGAATCCAAACCGGCGCGTCCGGCTTGAGTTGTTGGGGGAATTGGACTTGGGTAACACATCTTTCCATGAATCTCACTCCTGAGCAGAAGAAGGCGGTGTCCGAATGGATCGCCGCTGGCGACAATCTCTACACCGTTCAGAAGAAGCTGGTTGACCTGTTCAAGGTCTCGATGACGTACATGGACGTGAGGTTCATGGTCGACGACCTGAACCTACAGCTGAAGGACCCGGAGCCCAAGGCGGACGCGAGCGACGTCGGCAAGGGGCCGCCGCCGAAGCAGGCCCCCGAGAAGAAGGGCTTCCTGGACAAGGCGAAGGAAAAGCTCGGCCTTGCAGGTGACGGGGGCGACCAGGTCCCCGATGAGGAGGACTCGGTTCCCCCGACCGGTGTCACGGTCGCCGTGGACAAGGTGAGCATTAATCCGAATGCGATGGCCAGCGGCACGGTCACCTTCCCCGACGGCGTCACCGGCAGGTGGATCGTGGACCTCCAGGGCAGGCCCGGCCTCGTCAATGTGAGCAAGCCGGGCTACCGACCCTCGCCCGCGGACGCCCAGGCGTTCATGCAGGAGCTTTCGCTCGCGCTCCAGAATATTTGAGAGGGGCCTTTGGCCCAGCGGGCGCTCAGGCGCCCTTCAGCATCGAGACGAGGCCGTCCTCGCCAATGACTGCCACGCCGAGGGCCCTCGCCTTCTCGAGCTTCGAGCCCGCATCCGAGCCAGCGAGCACGTAGGTCGTCTTCTTGCTCACGCTGGAAGCCACCTTTCCGCCCGCGGCCTCGATTCTTGCCGAAGCCTCGTCGCGGGTCATCGAGGGGAGCGTGCCGGTGAGGACAAAGGTCATGCCGACGAACGGCCCCTTGCCGGGTGCGGCAACGGCCGGCGCCTTGGGCGAAACTCCTGCCCTGATGAGGTCCCTGACAAGGGTGCGGTTCATCGGCTGGTTGAAGTGATCGATGATCGCATCGGCCATCGTCCTTCCGATCCCCGCGATCAGGCTTTCCTTTCCCGTCCCGATATAGTCCTCAAGCTTGGATTCCGACAGGGCCTCGAGGCTCATGAACCTCGAGGCGAGGTCTTTTGCGGCTGCGGCGCCCACGTGGGGAATCCCGAGCCCGTGTATGAAACGCCACAGCTCCGCGCCCTTGCTGGCCTCAACTGCTGCGAGGAGGTTGTCCGTCGATTTCTCGACGCTCTTTCCCAGGCTCAAAAGGTCGTCGCGCCTCAACCGGTAGATGTCCGAGACGCTTCGCACCCATCCCTTCTCCACCAGGATGTCGACCATGGCTTCGCCGAGCCCGTCTATGTCGACGCACGCCTTTGATGCGAAATGGCGCACCCTTCTCCTCACCTGGACCGGGCAGTCGTAATTCGGGCAGCGCAGCGCCACCTCGCCCTCGGCCTGGACGACCGTGCTCCCGCACGAGGGACATTTGCTTGGGAACCTGAACTCGACGCATTCCGGGGTTCGCCGGGCCGTGTTGACCGCGACCACGGCCGGGATCACCTCGCCCGCCTTTTCCACGAACACGAAGTCCCCCACCCTGATGTCCTTTCGGATGATCTCATCGCGGTTGTGCAGGGTCGCGCGCGACACGGTTGACCCCGCCAGCAGGACCGGCTCAAGCTCGGCAACGGGCGTCAGGACGCCCGTGCGTCCCACCTGGACCGAGATTGACAGAAGCTTCGTTTCCGCGCGCTCGGCCGCGAACTTGTAGGCCATCGCCCATCTCGGGGCCTTGCTGGTGCTCCCCGCCTCCCTCTGGAGCGCCAGCGAGTCCAGCTTCACAACGGCCCCGTCGGTCGCGTAGGCGAAACCCTGGCGGATCCGGTCAAGCTCGCCGATCGCCGCCCATGCCTCGTCGATCCCGCGGGCCTTCCAGAACTTCTCGACCGTCGGAAGGCCCCAAGCGCGCACCCGCGAATGGTAGCCGGACTGGGTGTCGCCCCCCGCCTGCGCGGGCTCGCACGCGCCTATCCCGTAGAGCACCAGCTCGAGCCGGCGCTCCGCCACCTCGCGCGGGTCAAGGAGCTTGACCGTGCCGGCGGCCAGATTGCGGGGATTGGCATACCTCTCCTCCCCCTCCTCGTCCCGCGCCGCGTTGATCCGCTGGAATTCCGCGAGCGTCATGTAGATCTCGCCCCGGATCTCGATCAGCTGGGGCACGGGCGCCTGCGCCGTCGCCTTCAGCTCCCTGGGAAGGGACCGGATCGTCAGCGCATTGGCGGTCACGTCGTCGCCCTCGACGCCATTCCCGCGTGTGACCGCACGCACGAACTTGCCCTTTTCGTACGTCAGGCTGACCGCGAGCCCGTCAATCTTCGGCTCGACCACGTACGAAAGGTCCTCGCGTCCCAGGAGCCGGACAAGCCTCGCGTGGAACTCGCGCAGCTCCGCCTCGGAATACGTGTTGTCAAGGCTCTGCATCGGCTGCCGATGGCGCACCGTTGCGAAGCCCTCGGCACGGTCATCGCCTATGCGCTTTGTGGGGGTCTCCTGGCCCGCCGCCCTCGCCGCGGCCGGGAACCTGGCCTCGAGGTCCGCGAGCTCGCGCTTCAGCCTGTCGTATTCGACGTCTCCGATCTCGGGGCGCGCCTGGCGATAATACCGAGTGTCGTGGTAGGCGACTTCCGATCGAAGGGTCGTGATTCTTTGCTGTGCTTCAGACGAGGTCATCGGGGTTGACGGCGGACGGGCACGGTCGGGTGCGCCGTTGAAAATCCCCAGAAGTCGCTCCCGACGCAATTATCTTAAGTGGGAGGGCAACCCGGATTCCGGAGGAGCATCGGGGACGTCAACCGGGTCGGGCTCGGGAGCGGAAGCAGGAGCGGGAGCCTCCTCGCCGCCGGTCCGGCCGCTTCGCCGCACGGCCTCCCGGAGTATGAACTCGATCTGCCCATTCACGCTGCGCAGCTCGTCGGCCGCCCACTTCTCGATGTCCCTCCAGAGAAGAGGGTCGGTCCGCAGCAGGAACGCCTTCCGTTCGTCAGCCATTCAAAGAGTGCCTGGCCGCTGGGTCGCTCATGTCAGGCCGGCCGCGGAACGGACCGAGTAGATGAAGAAGTCCGGGTCCGCGGGGGAGACCGCCACCACCTTGTCCGGCCAGCGAAGGACCACCGCGTTCTCGGTGCCCGTCAGGAACGCATAGAAATTGCCGACCCGCTTGCTCCAGAAACGCCCCCGGATCGATCCCAGGCCGCCATTGCCGAATTTCTTGACGGCCCACCGCATGATGTCGGGATCTCGGCCAGCGTCGACAAGTCCCTCGAGCGGGTAGCGTTTCCGCCCGAGGACGAGGCAGTTCATCTCGATCCTGAACTGCGAGGTCCTGGAGCGCTCGAATAGGAAAATCGGCACCACGATCACAAGTCCCACGAGGGGCGCAAGCGACACGGCAGTCCTGGTGGCCAGAGGCGTATCTCCCGGCATGTGCCTGACGACGACCAGGGCGTTGAAGGCGACCGCCACAAACAAGACCGTCGCCACGACGATGAAGGGCGCGACGACCCGCCGCCCCAACGGCGCGGACGGGAAGACCAGGTTCACCATATTAGCCATGGCAGAGGACTGCGTCTTCAGGCCTTGGTTCAGCTGTAGAGCGTGCCCGCATTCAGCACGGGCTGCGCCTGAGACTCGCTGCAGAGCACGACCAGAAGGTTGGATACCATCGCGGCCTTGCGTTCCTCATCGAGCTTGACGACGCCCTTCTCGGACAACTCCCGAAGGGCCATTTCCACCATCCCCACCGCCCCGAAGACGATCTTCTGGCGGGCGGCGATCACCGCCTCGGCCTGCTGGCGGCGAAGCATGGTCTGAGCGATCTCCGGGGAGTATGCGAGATGCGTGAGGCGCGCCTCCTCGATGCCTATGCCGGCCCGCTCTAGGCGTTCCTGGAGCTCCTTCGCAAGGGCCGCTGCGACCTCGACCCCGCCTCCGCGAAGCGTCAACTCGCCGGCTTCGCCGTCGTCATAGTAGTAGCTGCTGGCGATGTGCCGGACGCACGACTCGCTCTGGATCCGGATGAAGTTGTCGTAGCTGTCGACGTCAAACACCGCCTGTGCCGTGTCCTTGATCCGCCAGACAATCACGACGGCAATTTCTACCGGGTTGCCCCTCTTGTCATTAACCTTCAGTTTGTCGCCATTCAGGTTCCGCACGCGAAGCGAAATCTTTTGCTTTCGATAGAACGGGTTGGCCCAAAGGAACCCATTTTGGCGCGTGGTGCCCTTGTACGCCCCGAATAGGGTCAGGACGGCTGCCTCGTTGGGTTGAAGCGTGAAGAACCCGCCGAGCGCCACAAAGGCAAGGATTGCGACCACGGTGCCGATTACGATTGGCGGGCCTGCTTGCGTATCCGTGCCGCGCACGATCAGGAAAACGCCAAACACCAGCATGGCGATTACGATGAAGACAAACAGCCAGCCGCTCGCAACCGACGTCGGCTGTTCACGGTGGGTGGTTAGGGTAGCGGGGGAAGCAGTGTTCATGACGTGTCAAGAGGTTAGACAGATATTGATCTGATATCATTTCCATATCTCTTCAATAATTTTCAAACGTAAACTTACAATGCCTTACCCAAGAATATATTACGACTAACAATGCTACGTAGGCATTACAAATCCGTCTTCTTCCTCAACTTCCTGCGCGGGAAATTGAAGGAACGGACAGCCTGGGCCTATAGCTCCAAGTGGGACTCGGTCAGCGCCTCGCAACCTGATCCGTCACCTGCCCGGACTTCGGATTCGGACTGAAGATGAGGACAGGCCCATTGCACTGAGACACTGCTATGGTCGGAACGCCCTTTGCCCCTGGAAGGGCCACTGCGGCTACCGCGCGGGCGTCGCCAGCGGCAAGCAGGCCGCTCTTCCACGTGGGAACCGGAGTCAGCCCGCCATGCCCGTCGCCCTTCAGAAGGATGCTCACGCCGCCATCGAAGCGCCCCGTCGAGGGCTCAGGGCCGTAGTTGTTTCCTACACAGTAGACGTCGAGGCTGCCGTCGCCGGTCAGGTCACGCACCAGGATCCCATTAATGGGGGCGATCTGGGCCATGGTTGGCAGGGGCTTGAAGTCAAAGGTCCCATCCGGCTGCTGGATATACACGCCGCTCGCCAGCTCCGTGGCCTCATAGCGGCGGGCCTTGGCAAGGCGGTCCGCCGAGAAGATCTCCTCAATAGTTGCATGCGCGTAGGACTCGAAGGTCGGGAACTTCTTAGGAATCCAGGGGAACACGTAGGACAGCTTGCTGCGCCCGCGGAGCGGATAGAGCTTTCCGTCCTCGTAATGAGCCTCGACCAGCTGCTCCCGGCCGCTTCCGTCGAGATCGCCCGCGTAAAGCACCGTCGGCCAGTCCTGGCTGGCATGATACTTCGTGTTAAGGCCAACGTTGCCCACGATCAGGTCAAGGCGCCCGTCGCCGTTCAGGTCGGCCACCGCGAGGGCGCTCCACCACCCCGTGCGTTTCGCGAGGCCCGCCTTGCTCGTCCAGTTCTCGAACCCGTGACCGGTGTTGTGAAAATACACGATCGGCCCCCATTCGGTCGCCAGCACAAGGTCGGGCCTTCCGTCATGGTCGATGTCGGCCCAGACCGCGGCGGTGACCATTCCGATATTCCTGAGCCCTGGAGCGAGCTCGTCGGTAACGTCGACAAATCCTCCACCGATATTCCGGTAGAGAAAGCTGCGCGGCGGCGCAGGCCAGTGACCGGGAACAACCCTGCCGCCGACAAAGAGCCCGACCCGTCCGGTGCCTTCAAAGTCGGCAGCGGCCGCAACGCAGGTCGATTCTCCCATTTCCGGGACGGCGCCCGAGGGAGCGAGCGTGAAGTGCCCTTTCCCGTCGTTAAGATAAAGACGACTGTTAAGCGCAGGGTCTCCGCGGTCATGCCGCACTCCTCCGCTCGCGATGAGGAGGTCCGCGTGGCCGCTGCCGGTCGCGTCAAAGAAGACCGCGCCGACGTCGTCCGTGTCCTTGACGGAGGCCCAGGGTTGATCGGGCGCCGGCTTGAACGTGCCGTCGGGCTGGCCGAGGTACAGCATTCCGGCCTGCCCCGCGGTGCCGCTGACGAACATGTCGGCTATCCCGTCGCCGTTCACATCCGCAACCGCGATGGCAGGACCGTTCATGCCTTGGCGACGCGGCAGGAGCCGCTGGCGGCTGAACTCGTCCACCGGCTGGGACCCGTCTGCGAAGTCGACGCCTCGGGCATGTGCGTTCTCGGTGAAGAGCGCCCCAGGGTTGGCGGGGTGCGCGACCCCTGCGGGGGGCCGGTGGGCGACCTCGCCAGGTGCAAGGTCCGGCTGCTTGATCGTCAGCAACTGGTCAACCGGCAGGTCCTCCAGGACCTGCACCTGGCCGTTTGGCCAGTGTATCGTCAGTTTGGAAATGGCCGCGTCGTTCCCGAGCCCGAAGTGCACCGTGGCTGGCTCGCTCGTGACGACGCCGCGTTCCGTGTAGATCTGGCGGACCTGCACGCCTGAGGCGGTCTCGATCCGGAGCTCCGCCCCGATGGCGTCGAGGTTTGGAGCCCGCCCTGCCAGCTTGATCATCACACGGTGGCCCTCCGTCGTGTTGTTGCGGATGACCGTCGGCGGTCCGTCAAAGTTGTTGTAGACAATGTCGAGGTCCCCGTCTCCGTCCAGGTCCACGAGCGCGCATCCGAAGGCGACGCCCTGCCTGTCCAGGCCCCACTTATCGCTCACATTCTCAAACTTGAGGTCCCCAAGGTTGTGGAAGGCCAGCGTGTGCTCCTTGCGGACCGGAGAATTCCTCCAGACGGCACCGCGCGCATTCAGGTTCGGCGCCACGTTCTGCTTGTCGACCAAGTCCGGGTTTATGAAATCGCGGATCATTCCGCCGACCAAGAAGATGTCCTGGCGGCCAGAGCATGTGAGGTCGCCGAAGCGCGTCCCCCACGTCCAGCCCGTCGCATCGACGCCGATCAGGTGGGCGATTTCCTGGTACCGGTCGGTGCCGGTGTTGAGATAAACCGCATTCCACATGTATTGCGGAATGAGTTCCGGCACGCGCTCCATTTCCCACAAGCCGCGGCCCATCTCCTCCAATCCGGTCATGTAGCCGGCATGCGTGCGATCGCGCATGTCGGTCACCATGAAGTCTATGAGCCCGTCATTGTTCAGGTCGCCGGAATCCCCGGCCATCGAGAAATACGTGACGTGCGGAAGCCGCTCGTCCACCACGTCGGTGAAGGTGCCGTCCCCGTTGTTCATGTAGAACCGGTCCGGGGTCTCGAAGTCGTTTGCGATGTAGAGGTCGGGCCAGCCGTCCTGGTTCGCGTCGAACCAGAGTGCCGTATGCCCCTGCGACAGCCCCCAGATGCCGGCCTTCTTGGACACGTCGGTGAACGTGCCGTTGCCGTTGTTGCGCATGAGATAGTTCCTGCGCCCCTGGGGGCTCTTCGAGAAATCGAGGACGTTGGTGAGGATGAAGCAGTCAAGGTACCCGTCTCCGTCGTAATCTGCGAAGGTCGCCTCCACGCACGAGTCCTTGATGTCCAGGCCGTACTCCTTCGCCCGTTCGGTAAACGTCCCGTCACCGTTGTTGACGAAGAGGAGGTTCGGAGCGTCGAACCGGCAGACGTAGAGGTCGGGCCAGCCGTCCTGGTTGATATCGACCACCGTCGCGCTCGTCACGCTGCCCTGGCCGAACTGCGTGCAGTCAACGCCCGCCGCCGCAGCCACATTGACGAACTTGAAGGGCGCCGTCTGCCTGTAAAGCGCGCACGGCCCGTTGCGCGACACGGCGAAGATGTCCAGCATGCCGCTCCTGTCGAAATCCGCCACGGCCAGCCCCGTCTCGACGGCGCCGAGCGTAAGCTCGCGGAAGCGGTCCCCCCACATGCGGGGGTCGCTATACACATTGCTCACCGTTACTCCCGTCTGCTCGGGAGGCAGGATCTCAAAGAGCTTCGCACCCGCAGGGGCTGGTTTTCTGGGCGCAAGGGGACTCGTGGTGTAATCGGCCCCATCGGCGGCAAGGACAACGGCGCCCGCGAGGGTAGCGGCGAACAACGATTTGATCATAGGGTGAAAGTCGGGTCAGTGGGCGCGCGCAGCCGCAGCCGCGCAGGTGGGCTGCTGTTTGGCGAGCAAAAATGCGAGGGCAAGCGGGGCTGTGTAGCTTCCGAAACGCTCGAGCACCTCCCAGACCGGGGACCCCGCAAACACAAAGAGGGCTTCCGTGGCGAACTTCCATGCGCAGACGCCGATCAGCAGGCTAACGGAGGGTCTCAGAAGCACTCCAGCGGACAATACGAGTTCGAATACCCCGACGGTGGGAACGACGAGCACGGGACCGAGCGGCCAGACCGCGGCATAGTTGTGAGCAAAGGAAGCCCGTGCCTCCATCAGAGTGCAGCCGGCATGACCCGCGAGCAGGGCGAACGTGACGAGCCGCAGGGCCCAACCGAGGCGCAGCCGAGTGGCGGCGTCAAACTCCGGCCATTGCGACGGCAGCCGGCCAAAAAGCGCGCCCCGCCAGCCGACGACCGCCATGATGGCTAGCGGCGCGCCGTAATTGCCCGCGCGCTCCCAGAATTCCCAGCACGACTCCCCAGAAAGTGGGCGCAGCAGCGCCGTCCAGACTCCCCATATCGCCGCCCAGATGAAGACAGCCCGGCGCGGGAACGCCAGCGCAAGGGCGCCAACCGTGATGTCCATCGCGCCGACCCATGGCATGAGCCGCCAGGCCCAAGGCTCGCTCACGTCGGCGACCGCGAAATAGGGCACCCAGGCGGCCTTTGTGATGATACCAAATGCCCCGTGCCCGAAGAAGCACCCCGCCACGCCAATTCGCAGGATCCACTGGACCAGCGAGCTGGTCGCCTCTCCCGGAGTCTGGCCTGCTCGAGCGAATTGCATTGAGCCCCCTGGTGTGATGTGAACCCGACGGCCTACTTCAGGGGCTGCAAGGCGTGGTTGAACACCCAGTCGCCGACATTGATGCCGGCCTTCTGGCCCTCGAGGTTGTCCGACATGGTATGGATGCCGCCCCAGACGCGGCTCATGCCGACTTCACGGCGCGCATCCGAGAACTTCTTGAACGTGTGGATCACGCCTGGGAGGCCGTCGGAGCCTATGGAGAATTCGATGTCGTCCGTGCCAAAATAGAGGGTGAGAATTTCGCAGGCCGCGGCCGAGAAGGTGCTGTGCCCCGAGGTATAAGCCGGAAACGACGGCGACTGCATGTTCGGAATGAACTCGGTGTTCTGGACCGCGCTGGAATTCAACTTTGGGTCCATCTCCCGGATCGCGGTCTCCGGCCGCCAGGTGCTGTAGAAATACTTGGATTCCCAGCATGCGATCCCGGCGTCAGCCTCCGCCAGGTTGAGCAGTGCGAACAGGCGCGCGGTCTCGGGCACCGAGAGGTCTCTGCGGCGTGCGACGTCCTGCGCAACCATGTTCCAGTGTCCAGGCGGAGTCGATGTGCCAAGGTCGTCCGACCAGAAAGGCGTGCTCAACGTCTCATACTCGGTGCGCTCGGCCCCGTCGCGGGGTCCGACCTTGTTTACGTATGCCAGCTCGTCGGCGTACTCCTTCGAGGTTATCGGAAGGGGCGGCGGGGCCCGGAACTGGGACTGCGATGTCATCACGAAGGGCGTGACCTTTCCCCAGAAGGGCAGCAGTGCCGGCCGGAATGTGGGAGGTGTCTCCCTCCATTTTCCAGGATCATTGCTCGAGTATTTTCCCGGAATTGGCTTGTTGTAGCCGCTGTCCTCGCGCTTCGCCAGGACCGCCTCGGCCACCTTTTTCCCCCATGCGATTCCGTCTGTCTTCGCCTGCCCGTCGGGGATCGCAGCAAGGGCCTTGTCGTAGGCGATCTGCACGGTGCGCGGATTGGTCCAGGTCCAGAGCTCGTTCAAGATGGTGTAGGCCGCGCCCGCCACCGCAGCGTCCACGTTTGCGCCCGCTGGAGCCAGGTCATTCACAAGCCATCCCTGGTGCGTATGGGAGACGCCGTTGACGGCGTCATAGATCGCAACGTGGTACGTTGCAAAATAGAGGGCGGCGGAGGGGGGCGGATTGCGGGCCAACCGCGTTGCGTCTATCGCCTCCTGGTTCCACTCGAGAACGCTATTGCCTGCACAAAGGCGGCTGACTAACGCCAGACAGGACAAGGCAGCGAAGATGCGGAATTGGTTGTTTATCATAAGCGTACGCGTCGGATGAATTGATTCAGGATAGTTGCTCGGCAGGTGGAAGGGGTCATTGGCTTACCTGAATTGGCCTATTAATTCTCCTACTTGGAAGGAATTTGTGGCCAACGCATGCCTACGCGGGGCGGAATGCCTCAACCCCGGGACGGTCTGCCGATCCTAAGCAACGCCTACGCATTTTTTACCTGGGTTCGGTGATCACAATACGCCGGTTTATGCCAGTTGGCTGGACCTCCTGGCGCACACCGCCCGGCCACCGGACAACAATCGTCCGCACCCGATCGTCGCCTCCGAGTCCAAATGTCAGCGTCTTCTCGGACTGGGCCATGAAACCCATGGCGGGCTCCATGGTCTGCACGAGTACGCCCCGGGGCGTGTGCACCTCAACCCGCGCACCGCCGGCATCCCGCTGGCAATGGGTGCCGACTAGATCGATCCTCAGCCACGAATTGTGCGGCCGCTGCTCATTGCGCAGCAGGCGCGGCGGGCCCCCGTTCTGGGCGATCACGATGTCGAGGTTGCCGCTCCCTGTCAGATCCCCGACGGCAACGCCGCGGCCCACCAGGGGCCTGCTGAGCGCCGACTCGCGTTTGGGCACGGGAGCCTGCATCCAGCCATGCCCGTTGTTCCACAGCACCGAGGGAGTCGACGCGAACGCGCGGCCGTGCTCAAAGTGGGCCAGATTGGGCTCCGCGAGTCCGTTGCCCGAGACGACGTCGATTCGGCCGTCGAGATCATAATCGATGAGCGCGACCCCGAGCTTGTCGCGAAGGCGGCAGTAGGCCTCCCCCTCGTCCGCGTTCGCCGCCATAGCTAAACCCGCAGCCCGCAGGATGCCAAAGCGGTCGGCCGGCTGTCCCAGGCGTGAGTAGGAAAGCGCGCCAGCACCGACGAGCCCAGCCGAGGCGCCCTCCCGGCGCTCCTCCGCGGGCGGCTTCCACTGGCGGAAGGTCCCGTCTCCCTGGTTGATGAACAGGATATCCCCGCCGGACTGATACGAGAAGAGCAGGTCCATTCGGCCGTCACCGTTTGCATCGACAGCCGCGACCGCCAGCGGATGCGCTCGGGGATAGCCCGTCTGCCGGTCGATGAGGTTGAGGCCGGTCGTCGCCGAGACGTCGACAAACCTTCCGTTGCCGAGGTTGCGGTACACGGAGGGAAACGCGCTCACGAATCCCGCCGGCGCGGTGTACGAGGGGCCCGCGATCTCGGCCATGAACGCGTCCCGGAGCCCGGTCCCGCGGGCCCAGCGGGCATAGTTGCAGACAACCAAGTCGAGCTTGCCGTCGCCGAAAATGTCGATCCACACGGCGCCGGTGCTCCAGACGTGATCGTCGCCCCGGACTCCGGCCGCGTCGCTCACATCGACGAAGGTGCCGTTGCCCTGGTTGTGGAAGAGCCGGTTCCCGCCGATTCCAGATACAAAAATATCTGGAAACCCGTCGCCGTCGTAGTCCCCGACGGCGACGCCCATTCCGAGCATCGTGATGTCGAGGCCCGCCTCGCGGGTCATGTCCGTGAAGTGGCCGTCGCCATTGTTGTGATAAAGGACGCACGTCGGGGGCCCCCCCATCGCCGAGGGGTTCCACGGCCACGTGGTCCCGCTAACAAAGAAAAGGTCGGGGTGCCCGTCGTTGTCATAGTCCAGAATCGCAACCGCCCCCGCCAGCGTTGTGGGCGTCTCCTCGTCCTCCCGCGCTCCGCTGTCGTGCACGAAGTTGATGCCCGCGTCGCTGGTCACGTCCGCATACCTGACCGGCGCTGGGGTCCCTCCCTGCGAGGCGAACGGGAACAGCCGCGAGATGACCACGCCCACCAGAATCGCCGCAACCGCAAGGGGGACAAGGACTGGAACGAGCGGCGAAATGGCGCCGCGCGGCGGATTTCTCTCCGGTTCAGCTTGTCCTCGGGCGGCCATGTGGGGATGAAAACATTCGTGCCCGCAACGCAAATCCGCGATAACAGGCACGGACTGCTATTGACCTCCCCTCCGCCGAAGTAAAAACCTTTCCACGATGAGCACACGGACCCTCGCCCCCTCGCTCGTTCGCGGTTCCGGATGGGTGGCTCTGTGGACGCTTGTCGGCCTTGCGATCGCCAGCGAGATCTATCTCTCAAGCAATTTCCTCGGCCGGTCGATCACCTGGGGCGAGGCGATCAGCGACTCGCTCGAGGACTGGTACGTCTACGGCGTGCTTTCCCTGCCGGTGGTCTGGTTTGCGCGCCGCTATCCCCCGGAGCGCGGCTCGCGCTGGATGACGGCGAGCCTCCACCTGGGGGCGGCGCTCGTCTTCTCCATGGTCTACATCGTGGTGCGGACGCTCGTGGGCGAGGTCGACAGCCTGATCGGCGGCGAGCCTGCCTCCTTTGGCGAGATCTTCCATCCGCTCCTGGTCCGCACGCTGCCGTTCAACTTCCTGGTTTACGGAGTGATCATCTCCGTGAGCCACGCGCTCGACTACTACGGCAAGTACAACGAGCGGACCGTGCAGGCGCTCGAGCTCGAAAAGCACCTCACGGAGGCGCGCCTGCAGGCGCTCCTGCATCAGCTGAAGCCCCATTTTCTCTTCAACACACTCAACGGGATCGCCTCGCTCATGCACACGGACGTCGACGCTGCGGACCGCATGCTCGTCCGCCTAAGCGAGCTTCTGCGGATCACGATGTCCCAGACCGGCGCGCCGCAGACCACGCTGCGCGAGGAGATTGCCTTCCTCGAGCGCTACCTGGATATCGAGAAGATACGCTTCCACAACCGTCTGGATGTCACCATCGCGGTCGACGAAGACGTAATCGACGCCCAGGTGCCGAGCCTCATCCTACAGCCGATGGTCGAAAACGCCATGCGCCACGGTGTCGAGCCCAACGCCAGGACGGGCCGGATTGAGCTTCGCGGCGTCCGCCAGGAGGGGAACCTGGTCCTGACCGTGAGCGACAACGGAACCGGAATCCCGGAGGAGGGCCCGGGCAGGGAGGGCATTGGCGTGGCCAACACGCGCGCCCGCCTGGCGGAGCTCTACGGAGCGCAGCAGAAATTCGAACTGGTCAACAGGCCCGAAGGCGGCCTGTGTGTGCGTATAACAATTCCCTTCAGCACCTCCAAGCAGTGACCAAGCTCCGAATCATTGTCGCCGACGACGAACCCCTGGCGCGCGCCCGGCTCATCTCGCTCCTGCCCAAGGACCTCTCGATTGACATCGTCGGCGAGTACGGCAGCGGCACCGAGGCGATCGAGGCCATCCGCAGGGACAAGCCGGACATCGTGTTCCTCGACATGCAGATGCCCGGCTGCGACGGGCTGCAGGTGGTGGGCGGCATCGAGCCGGAGAACCGGCCGGCGGTCGTGTTCGTCACGGCGCACGACAAATTTGCCGTGGACGCCTTTGGCGTGCGCGCCGTCGACTACGTCCTGAAACCCTTCGACCGCCAGCGCCTGGAGACCGCCCTGGAACGGGCAGCCGAGTACGTGAACTCCCGCAGGGCCGGCGACCTGAGCGCCCGCATCGAGGGCGCGCTGGCGGGGATCACTGCGCCCAATACGCCCAAGACCGAACGCCTGGCTGTGAAGGCGGACGGCCGGTACGTTTTCCTGAAGTTTGACGAGATCGTCTGGGTGGAGGCCGCGGACAACTACGTCGTCATCCACACGACGGCCGGGGAGCGGTTGATGCCGCGGGACACCCTGTCGTCCATCGAGGAGCGCCTCGGAAACCAGCATTTCGCCCGCGTGAGCCGCTCGGCCCTGGTCCGCATCGACCAGGTCAAGGAGCTGCAGCCCAATGCCCAGGGCGACTACAGCATCCTCCTTCGCAACGGCATCCGGATTTCGCTCAGCCGCGGCCTGCGAGGGCGATTCGAGAAGTTCCTGGTGGAGGGTTAGCCCTGCAGGGACGCCGCGCCCGTGCCGCAAAAAATGAGCCCTCCCCTGCCAGGTCCAAAGTGCGAGGTCCTCTACGACGCGCCCCGCAACATCATCCGGATGTGGTACCGCGGACACGTGGCCGCAGCCGAGATGAAGGCGTTTGCCGGAAAAGTGAGGAGCCTGCTGCCCGGGGTTCGCAAGGGCTTCACGGTGCTGACCGAGCTCAGCGGACTGGACTCCATGGAACTCGATTGCATCACGGACCTGACGAAGATGATGGACGAGTTCAAGGCCAAGGGGGTCGGCACCGTGGTGCGAATCGTTCCCGATCCTGCCAAGGACATAGGCTTCAACATTCTCTCTGTCGTCCACTACCGGCGCGGAGTCCTCGTGGTCACGTGCCAGACGGCAGAGGAGGCCGAGCGGGCCCTGTGATGCCTGGGGCCGAGTCCGGTCAAGACCTGCAGATACCCGCCGCCGATTCACCCGGCGTCATCGTCTTTCCGCCGCTGCTTGCCCTTGCGATTCTGCTGATCGGAATCGGCGCCCATCTTCTTCATCCTGTGCCGCTCCAGCCGCGTCTTGCGCTTCGAATGATTGGGGCCCTATCCGCAATTGCCGCCGCCTGTTTCGTGATAAGGGCGCGCACCGAGATGGCCAGGGCCGGGACGAACGTGAACCCCGGATTGCCCGCCAATGCGATCGTCACGGGGGGGCCCTATCGTTTCACGCGGAACCCGATGTACCTCGCACTGTGCCTATTGAACCTGGGAATCGGACTGCTCATATGCGACCTGGTCCCCACCCTTCTGACGCTCGTTCTGGCCATCACCCTGCATTTTGGCGTGATCGTTCGCGAAGAGCGCTATCTGGAGCGTAGGTTTGGCGATGTCTACAGCGCGTACCGGGGCCGCGTGCGCCGGTGGTTGTGATCGCCGGCCCGCGCCGGCGACCGCAGGGCGGGACACCCGGCCCGAACACAGTATCTGCAGCAGGCCGGCCAGGCAACCCGTCAGCCCTCGCGCCCAGAGGGCCTTCCGCGCCTTCCTTACAGCTTTAGCGGAATGATCGCACTCGCCGGAGCCAGGACTCCGTCCTTCACGGGCGGCAGGAAGAGCCAGTTGGCAAAGCCCTTGTTCAGCGCCTCCCACAGGTCGGGATCGGCCAGGCCGACCGGCTTCGCCGAAATCACCCGACCTTCGATGCTAACCCTGATTTCGACCTTAAGCGTGGTGCCGTGGTACTTGGTCTTGATCGCGTCCGGAAGGCCTAGGGGCATCTGCCGGAAGACCGCGATCGGCGCATCCACCCGTTTTTCGACGCGATCGGCAATGCGCTTCTTCAATGACCCGGCTTCAATCCGGTCAAAGTAGCCGGGAAGGACCTCGCCCATGGTTGAGCTGCGAACCTGCCTGCCCGCGTCAAAAACGAGGATGCTCCATCCTTTGCCCTCTTCCTGGTCCATCTTGGGGAGCACGGCAGAGAGGTGCGCCGCGACACCCGCCTTGAGGCCGCCGATCGTGTGGGCCACGACCGCGAGCATGAGTGCGGCATCCGGCGTCTTCGTCGGCGGGTAGGTGATGAGGAACGCGTACGCGTCCGGAATGTCGATGTCTGACGTCAGTGTGGCCTCAAGGGTCACGGACGTCGGCTTCATCTCGTTCGCCATCGTGGCGGCTGTCTGCGCGTCATTCGTGACCGGGACATCGGACGTGAAGACATCCTTTACGGTGACAAACCCGTCCGCATAGCGGTCGCCGACGGTGAGCACGATGCCCGCGTTCTTTCCGAGGGTCACCGGGCTTCCGCCGGAGACAACGACTGCGGCGTTGTTGTCCGTTCCCACCACGGGCAGCCAGGCGTCCTTGTAATTGGTGATCGCAGCCGCGGGGCGGTCCGGCAGCTGGGGAGTGGTTTGCGCGCCGATCGTCAGGGTCAGGATAGGCAGCGCAAAAAGATAGCGTACGGAGTTCATGATGGAGTTGATCTGAAAGGAACCATTTGCGGGAAAGACCGTCGTCCTACTGCAGAGTACTATCTCACACCCAGCTGTGCCTGCTGCGCACATCTTGGCAACTTTGAGGCGGGGATTGGCCATTCATACTGGCGGCCCGATCTTTTCGGGCCCGCATGGCGATGGTGATCATAATCACCGTAAACCACTAACCTATAATATGTTATATCATGAATGATGGCGACCTATTCCTTGCGATGCCCGGTCGAGCGTGTGCGGATTCGCAAGGCGCCAATCCGCGGTCCAACCGCCGCGCAGCCGGCGGAACCAAAGCCCTAACTAATTCGAATCGAGGCACTTCCTAACGGCCTGCAACAACTTCGCCACGTCAAACGGCTTTCGAAGCATGGCCATGCGCGTGTTGGCATCGAATTCACGCAGCGCGGATTCTTGGCTGTAGCCGGTGCAGATGATGACCTTCAGACTTGGCTTGTCCGCGCGGAGCTTTGTCGCCAGTTCCCAGCCGGTCATGTCTCCCGGCATCACCATGTCCGTGAAGAGGAGGTCGATCTCGTTGCGATGGGCCGTCCACATGCGCAGCGCATCCGCTCCGTTAACCGCGCTGAAGACCCGGTATCCGTGGCGCCGCAATGCGGCCGCCGCGACAGCGCGCAGGCTGTCCTCGTCCTCCGCGATCAGTACAGCTTCGTCTCGGCCCATCGCAGGACGGGCGTCCTCGGCACTTTCGGCCGAATCGGCAACCGTTCCACATGCCGGCAGATACACGCGAAAAGTGGTGCCGTGCCCCACGGAGCTTCGCACTTCGACCCAGCCGTGGTGCTGCTTGACGATGCCGTGCACGGTAGCCAACCCGAGTCCGGTGCCTTTGCCGACACCCTTCGTCGTGAAGAAAGGCTCGAAAATGCGCCGGAGCGTTTCTTCGTCCATGCCGCCTCCCGCGTCGCTGACGCTCAGCCGCACGAAGCGCCCTGTCCGCATCTCGGGGTTCGCGGCCGCATCCTCTACGCTCAATTCGACTGTTTTGAGATTCAGGTCCACACGCCCTCCGTGGGGCATCGCATCGCGAGCGTTTACGCAGAGGTTCACGACCATTTGCTCCATCATCCCCGTGTCGGCGTAAACCATGGGCAGTCCTTCGGGCCCGTTCAGGGACACCACGACGTTTTCGCCCAGCAGCCGGCGCAGCATCTTCAGCAGTCCCCGAAGCACCGCCCCAAGGTCGAGCACCTTGGGTTCCATCGCCTGTTGCCGGCTGAACGTCAGCAACTGGCGCGTGAGGGTGGATCCGCGGAGCACATCCCTCTCGAGCTCCTTGAGCGAGGCCCTGGATTCCGGGTCCATCGAGGGTTCCTCCTGGAGAAGGCCGATGTGCATGAGGACGGCCGCCAGGATGTTGTTGAAATCATGCGCGACGCCACCGGCCAGTTGTCCGACGGCCTCCATCTTCTGCGCCTGGCGAAAGGCCTCCTCGGTCCGACGAAGGATTACCTCCGTGTCCTTTTGTTCGGTAATGTCACGGATTGTACCAACCATCCGAATGAGGCGGCGCTGGTCGTCAAACTCCAGCTTGCCCAGGCCGTGCACCCAGCGCTCGGCTCCGTCTTTCAACCGGACAATTTTGTATTCCTTGTCGAAGTGTCCATGCTTCCGTAGCACGTCATCTTCAAAGTACTCGACCATCTGCTTCCGCCAGTCCGGATGAATCACCGCGGCCCATTCCCCGACTGAGCGCGCCCGAAGGCCCTCGAGACCAAGGATCTCCATGAGCACCTTGGAGCTCTTCCAGGTCCCCGCGGGTATGTCAAAAACGTAGCTTCCAATCCGCGCGATCGACTGCGATTCCTGCAGGAGCTGCTCGCTCTCGCGAAGCGCCGCCACGGCCTGCTTTCTCTCGGACACATCCTGGATGATGCCGAAGACCTTTCCTGTCGCATGGTCATAGAACGCCGTCGAATGCACCGTGACGATCCGGCTGTCGGTCGGCCGTTTGATTTCGAATTCAATGTCGTAGGTTCCCTCTCCCGTCACCAATTTCCGGAACTGTGAATCGAGGGCCTCACGGTACCCTGGCAACGGGATGCTCTTTATCAACTCGGCAGGCCATTCGCCCTTTTCCAGCCCGTAGATTCTGCAGGCACCTTCGGAACCTCGAATGAGTGCCCGTCCGATATCCCACTCCCAGTGCCCGAATCCGCCCACCAGTTCGGCGCGGCGCAATCGCGCCTCGCTTGCCCGCATTGCCTCCTCCGCGTGCTTGCGCTCGGTGATGTCAAGCAAGGCGGCGCGGATGCCCTCGATTTCGCCCATTGCGTTTCGGACCGCAGTCTCATGCACCTCCACCCACAGCTCGGACCCGTCGCGTCGCGCAAACCGGCGCTGGAACGTCGCCAGCGGAATCTCGCCGCTAAGCTTCTTGCCGAGCTCAATCCTCGCCTCTTGTTGCGCCGCGGGAGCAACCATCTCCCAGGCCGGACGACCCACAATCTCATTGGCTTTGTAGCCGAACAAGGCGCACTCGGCTCGGTTAACACGGCGGATTTTGCCGCCCCTATCGATCTCGAGATAGGCCACAGGCGCCTCGTCGAACAGCTCACGGAACCGCGCCTCACTCTGGGATAGCGATTCGTTCACGTGATCCACGACGTCTTGACAATAGCCGGTCGATTCGGAGTTGAACAGGCATATTCGATCGAACGGCGCACCTGCAATCGTATCCTGTTTCCCCTGCCGCGACCTTCGGAGCCCTTCTTCTGCGCCTCTTGGACCGTCCCCTTGCGACCCTCCCATGGCGCGTATTGGAATAGTTGCGACAGCATTGGGTAACGCGGGAGAGGCGCCGCGCGAATAATCCTTTCTTGTACCTTTGGAAAGAAAGGGCTATTCGCAGGATGCGGCTCTCACGGGCCGCATATATCCCCCGCAAACATGAGTGATTCAGCAGTACCCACGCCTCCGACGAAGAGCCCCGTACCGGCAATCGTCATCGGAATCCTCGCGATAGCCGTAGTGGTTGTCGCCGTTGTCCTCGGAAATAAGGTCAAGAACCTGAATATCCAGGTCTCAGACACCCAGGCCCAGCTGGCCCAGGCCCAAACCAAGACCGCACAGACACAGACCCAGCTGGACAAGGCCAAGTCCGAATCGGCCCAGGTCTCGGCGGATCTCGGCAAAGCCAAGGCCGAGTGCACCAAGTTGATGGCGCAATGCGGCGAGGCCATGGACAAGTCGACCGAGCTCAAGGCGGAGCTGAGCAAGGCGAAGGCCGAATGCGCCGCACTGATGTTGAAATGCGACAAGACCACGGCGGCATCAGCCCAGCTCGATTCGGAACTGAGCAAGACCAAGGCCGAATGCACAAAGCTGGAGATGGAATCCGGCGCGTCCGCGGCCGCTTGCACGAGTCTACAGGCGCAGCTCAAGGATTCGAACGCCCACGCCGCAGATCTCCAGGCGAAATTGGACCAGGCTCAGGCCGAAATCACAAAGCTGACGCCGAAGGCAAAGAAGTAGGCGCCTAAGTCACCGCCTGGTTTGGGATGTCCACCTCTGAGGCGCGCCGCCTCGGCAGAGGTTGGTCGTGCCCACATTGGGACTGGCCCCTAACGTGCAGGATTATGGACGACCCTTGACATTACAGGCCGCGGTTCAGGGAAAATGGTCGGGCCGGAGAGATTCGAACTCTCCATCATGAATTTTAACAGACTTACATCCAGCGACTAAGAAAAGCCCTTCTCCATCCAACACACAGATTCATACACATCCCGCTTTAGGTCCTGGAGGCACCTAAAGCCACCTCCAGTCCACCACGTATCATTTGTCTCACCGAGAATTCCGATATGCGCACCGAACAAACCGGCGGCTAGGCTTCGGAGATATGTGTAGAATTAAGTATGCGCAGAATGCACCGCACCAAGTTGGGCCAAGTTGTTTAACGGGTCCCTTTCGAAACAACCGCCGCTCGACTGGCGAATCAAACGACCTTTACTTCAATATTCGCGGCTTCCGGCAGACCGAGTGTCGCCTCGGCTTTCCCTAGCTCGCATCGCACGACTCCGCTCGCGCTGTTGCGCTCCCGCACCCGTACGCGAGACCCAGGCTTGAGGCCGGTCCGCTGGATGAACTCCAAGAAGGGCGCGCTCTGGTCGAGGATGCGCTTCACGCGAAACGCTCTTTGCGGTTCACAGGTCGCCAGCGTGACGCTCTTGGCGTGATCCAACAGCGGATGCTTTGCACTGGGTATCGGATCGCCATGCGGATCCGATGCGGGATGGCCGAGTATGGCGTCAATTCGGAGCAAAACCCGGTCTGAGATGCCATGCTCGAGGGCCTCGGCCTCCTCGTGGACCTCCTTCCAGTCCATTTTCAAAACCTGGACGAGAAAGGCCTCGATCAGCCGGTGCTTGCGCAAGACCGCCAGCGCATTGGCGCGCCCCGCCGGCGTCAGGCGGACGCCCTCCCGGGGCTGATACTCGAGCAGGCCCTGAGCAGCTATGGATTTCACCATGGTGGTGACCGTTCCCGCAGTGACCCCAAGTGCTTCGGCGATTACCCCGGTCGTTACGATGGTGTCCCCGTCACCGGATCGAACGAGGACGGCCTTAAGATAGTTTTCGACGGTGCTTGAGGGCACGCTTAACAGTTAACAGGGATTTAAGTTTGATGCAACAATAAATAGGTTTTGACTATTCAAGAATCTTCGTTGTTCTATGCCAAATCGCAAATACGAGCAATCAAGAAACGCTTCATCCTGAGACCCCGCCAGTAGTTCCTTACCGGGGCCTCTCGCTGGAGGGCTTTCATAGCAGCATCATCGTGCCATCTCCTAAGGCACGGCCATGGCGGCAATATCTCGCCTTCGCCGGCCCGGCGTTACTCGTAAGCGTGGGCTACATGGACCCTGGCAATTGGGCGACGGATTTACAGGCCGGCGCACAGTTCAAATACCAACTACTCTGGATTGTTGGTCTTTCGAGCCTAATGGCGATCTTCCTCCAGATCATTTCCGCGCGGTTGGGGATCAGCACGGGGAAGGATCTCGCCCAGTGCTGCCGTGATTTTCTCCCAGCTTGGACCCGCTGGCCGAATTATCTGAGCTGCGAGATTGCGATCGCCGCGTGCGACCTCGCCGAGGTCCTGGGCAGCGCTGTGGCGCTGCACCTACTATTTCCCCGTCTCTCGCTCCTAGTGGCCGTCATCATAACGGCCTTCGATGTATTGATTCTCCTATCCTTGCAACGATTTGGCATGCGCCTCATCGAGGCGGTGATCCTGGTTCTGATAAGCACGATCGGCATCTGTTATTTCATTGAGATCTTCGTGCTTCCGCAGACACAGCCAAATTTTCCAGAGATGACACGTTGGCTCTTCGCTCCCGACCTGCCCTCATTCATTCACAGCAAGGACTTGGTTTTAATAGCGATCGGCATCATCGGGGCCACGGTGATGCCTCATAATCTCTATCTGCATTCGGCGCTCGTGCAGTCGCGGCATTTGAAAAAAGATCCGGAATCGGTCCGTCAGGCAGTTCGCTACAACACGATCGACACCACGGTCGCGCTATCGGTCGCGTTTTTCGTTAACGCAGCCATACTGATTCTGGCCGCGGTCGTTTTCTTTGGTCACGACAAAGTCACTCTTTCATCGGGTCAGGTGATCGCGTTTTCCTCCGATTCCGACTGGATTCAGGTTGCTTATGTGACGCTGGCGCCTCTCGTCGGGAAGGTTGCTGCCAGTTTTCTATTCGCGGTCGCTCTCCTCGCCAGCGGCCAAAGCAGCACGATTACCGGCACCCTCGCAGGTCAGGTGGTGATGGAAGGGTTCATGCACTGGAGAATCGCCTCATGGATTCGACGGTTGATTACTCGGCTGTGCGCCATAACGCCCGCGATCATCCTCATCGCGATCCGGGGTGACAACGGCATCACCGACTTGCTAACGTTGAGTCAGGTAGTGTTGGCGATCCAGTTGCCATTGGCGATGTTTCCTCTCCTGGCATTCGCCGGCTCGAAGCGCCGCATGGGCGACGGGCGCATTGGCGCCTTTTTGTTGGTAAGCGGTTGGGCCTCCTGCCTTTTGATAACGGCTTTGGACATCTATGGCCTGCCCGACGCGATGCACGACGCCATCAGCGTTTTCACGGGGCATTGAAGAAATCCAAGCCGTTGTCGATCGCTGTGCCTTCCCCGAACGCTGAGTCTAAAATGAACGGCCCAATACCACTGCCGATTTGTTTGATCGTGATGTCTTGCGCAGCGCTGACGCATATTGCCCGAGCCGATGAGCCCGCAACCGCGCCCCAAGGATCTCCAGCACCAGATAAATGCCAATACACGCTGGTTAATCCGACTCCGGGCAGCCAAATCCGCGACATGGATACCGATCGGCCCAACATCACGAATACACCTCATACCATCGACGCCGGGCACTGGCAGATCGAAACGGGCATCGTGAACTACACCTATTATCGCGACAAATCATCGGCCCAGAATGTGAGCTCGGATGACTTCGCCTTCGGTCAGTTCAACCTTCGCCTGGGCTTGCTAAATGACTTAGAGATCAACGCCGTGATCGACACCTGCGAAGTCGACTGCGCGCATGATTATTCAAGCCGCACCACGTTCCGCGCGAGCGGCTTTGGCGACACTGTGATCGGCGGAAAGCTGAACCTCTGGGGCAACGAAGGGGGCAACGAGACAGGCTATACCGCCCTGGCAATTCAGCCGCAGTTCAAGCTTCCGACAGCCCGTAAAGACGTCGGCAACGGCCGGTTCGAGTTCTCGATCGCGGCTCCATTCCTCGCGAACCTGCCTTCGGGTGTTCACCTTGGCCTGCAGCCGGGAATTTCCCAAGAACGTAACTCCACCAATACCGGATACGTCACCGGATTTCCAGGTTCGGTCTCACTTGACCGCGTGGTCTTCGCCAATCTCGACATTTATCTGGAATTCGCCTGCGACTTAACGACCGAGAAGCACGTGACCGCCTCGCAAACCATCGACATGGGCGCGACTTATCCACTCAACAAAAACATCGTGCTAGACGCTGGCGTCAATGTCGGGCTCAACCGCGCCTCCAACAATATTGAGGTGCTGACCGGGATCAGCTTCCGTCATTAAGCAGCGTTGGAAAATGGATCTGTGTGCGAAAAACGAAGGTCGATGGCGACTTGTTTCGGCGATGGCCTGCTGCTGCATATCGATCCGGCGTTTGCCTTGTCGAAGATGTTTTCAAGAATAGAAAACACTGACCAGTCACCTGATCATCCGCCTGTCTAGAAATCTGAACAGCCGCTTATCCGCATGAATCTGCTAAGTTAATCGAACCGCGAAGAAGGGCAGCCAATCCGGCCCTTCAAATAAGCGGCGGCGATCTTAGAAAAATGATCCTCCGGTGTCTTCGTCATGGCGTCCCATCGGAATTACGTTCTGCTGCCGGAAACCTAGAGGGCAAGAACCGAACGCCGCGGCCGCCCCAAACGGGACACCGGCAATCGTTCGACAAACGGTTGGTTTGGACAGCCGATCACGGGACTAACAACGTTTTCGGTACAATGAGAATTGTTTATCGACCGTGCCGCAACATCACACGTTGGCATAGCAGAGAGAGGCGGACTGATTCCTTTTCGGAGATATGTGTAGAATTGGGGACGTATGGGATACCCTGCGTCAGCCCCGGCCAAATTGCTTTAGGGTAGACGACTGGCAACAGCCTGAGTGTTTACAGAAGCAACCACTGTCTGCTTTCAAGAGGGAAATGGGTAAGCGATTGACCTTCAATTACGGGCTGCGTCAACCGTGATTCGAATCCTCGTGGGGACGCCAACCCATGAGGCCTACACCAAAGCTCGCGCGGGCTGTCTCGCTCCGTGAGCCGACAACCTGCTGAACGGCAAACTGTTTCGTATACCAGCAGCGCGCGGGCCTCCACTCTCCAAGAAACGCGACAAACCGCGAAAAGTAGACTTCGCGCTTCCGTGCGAATGTCTTGGCACAGAATTCGCTAGCTTTGTCGGTCGAATGCCGACGATACGACCGATTCAGCTCCAACCATCAAATCAAAGTAACGCCGACATTAACAGCCGGCACAATCCCATAAACTTTGACCATGCGGTACCGATATCATTCGTGATGAATTCATGGAGGTTACCCGGTGCCAGATTCGGCTGGTTGATCCCGGTGATTGTCGCCGCCGGGATTTTCGGCGAGTCCTTCGCCAGCGAAACTGTTTGCGTCGCTGATTCGAGCTCAGGGTCGAACTCGCCCTCGCAACTGGCTATCAATGATTGCGGCAGTCGTCCGTCTTCAGAATCCCGCTTGCTCGCAAATCAATCAACCGTCGCGGAAATCAAAAGAACTCAAGGACTGCATGAAGTTGCGGAAGGTGGCGATGCCCGTGCTCAATTCATTCTTGGTCTCTGTTATGTAAGTGGCCGCGGCGTTTCCAAAGACACTGCTCAGGCACTCAAGTGGTTCCATAAGGCTGCGGATCAAGGCCTCGACGAAGCCCAGTATACGCTTGGATGTTGTTACAACGGAGATGACGGCTTCCCTAAGGATTCAGGCGAGGCTGTAAAATGGTGGGGCATAGCCGCCGCTCAGGGTTATGCTGACGCACAGTACTGTCTCGGGCTTAAATATTTCGTGGGCGAAGGTGTTGCCAAGAATCCCGCCGCAGCCGCGAAATGGTGGAAGAAGGCAGCCGAGCAAAACCATGGTGACGCACAATACTTCCTGGGGCTTAGCTATTCCCTAGGGCTCGGTGTCCCTAAAATCCAAGAGCAAGCGATTTACTGGCTGCGCAAAGCTGTGGCCAATGGGAACGGAAACGCGTTGGCCGCACTCAAGAAACTCGGGTAAGGTATGACCGGACTACTTTGTGGCGTTCATCTCGCGCTTGGCCCCTTCGGCGGCCCCTCTCGCCGCTGCGCGGGTTTTCGCCGCAACCGTTTTGGCCACCGATTCGGTGCTGCCGGCTGCCTTCCGGACTGATTTGACCGCCGCATCGATAGCCTCAGATGTCTTCCCTGTGGGGTTGTGCTCGGCGACTGCGCCAACCGCGGCCCCAACTGCGCCACCGACCACCGCCCCAATCGGACCTCCAACAATCGCTCCGAGTAGGGCCCCGGAGCCTCCGACGACGGTTTTCTTGCCGATAGAGATATGTTTGGCGGAGAAATCCGTGGCGGGTTCCTCGTGGGAAGCTGAAGAGATTGTTTCCATAAGAGTCCTGGTTGTCAGTATGAGTGAACCCGTATTGTAGCAAATGACGGTCGAAAGTTCCGTTCGGGGCGCCGAAACCTTCGTAAGTTGACCCTTCTCCACCAGAAGTTCGAGGCGAAGAAGGGTCATAACATACACACAGATTCACACACATCTTTGGGTCGCAGAGGGTCCTTTCCAGTCGCAGCCGGTCGCACCTGCCTGAAAAATCGGGCTAACGCATCCCCATCCATGTGTCGCGGTTAGACGCAATTGGCCGCAGCCCGTCGCTGCCAGCGTTTCTGTTAAAATGGTCGGGCCGGAGAGATTCGAACTCTCGACCTCTTGCACCCCATGCAAGCGCGCTACCAGGCTACGCTACGGCCCGAACAAGAGAAAGGTCAGCAAGACCCGCGCCCCGGATTGAAGCAAGAGCAAATCATGCAGTGGTGCCCGTCGCATCCGCGCGCGGTGCAGTGCTCCCTGCCGAAATAGATCATCCTCAGGTGCAGCTTGTTCCAGCGCGACTCGGGGAAAAGGGCCTTCAGGTCGCGCTCGGTCTCGGCGACATTCTTGCCCCTAGAGAGCCGCCATCGCTTTGCAAGGCGGTGGATGTGCGTGTCGACCGGAAATGCCGGAACCCCGAAGGACTGGGCCATCACCACGCTGGCCGTCTTGTGGCCGACCCCGGGCAGGTTCTCAAGCTCCTCAAACGTCCCCGGTACAAAGCCGTTGTGCTTCTTCACGATGATTTTCGAAAGGCCCGAAATCGCCTTGGCCTTGTGGGGCGAGAGTCCGCACGGACGGATGATCCGCCGAATCTCGGCGACCGTCACCCCGGCCATCTCCTCCGCGGTGGCAGCCAGCGCGAAGAGCTTGGGGGTCACCAAGTTCACCCGCTTGTCCGTGCACTGGGCGGACAGGACCACGGCGACCAGCAGCGTGAACGCATCCCGGTGTGCAAGGGGTATCGGGGTCTCAGGATACAGCTCCTCAAGCTTTCGGTCGACAAAGGCTGCGCGCGCCTCACGGGTCGGATAGGGTTTTCCCCGCATGCTATAAGCCTGCTACACCAGATTTGGTCAGCAATCAAACAATGGCCCCTTGGACAAAACGCGGTTGCGCGCGCAATGCGACCGCCTACCCTTCAGCCGCATGTCTTCGCTAAGCGAACTCGCGAACTCGAACGATTCCTTTGCCCGCCGACACCTTGGCGAGAACTCCGCGGACACGGCGGCCATGCTCGCCGAGCTCGGATTTCCAAGCGTCGACGCCCTTGCGGACGCCGCGGTCCCCCCGCAAATCCGGACGGGTCCGCTCGGGCTGCCGGCGGCAGCGGGTGAAAGCGCGGCGCTGGCCGAGCTGCGATCCATCGCCGCGGACAACCGGGTCTTCCGGAGCTTCATCGGGATGGGCTACAGCGACACGCGGGTCCCCGGCGTCATTCAGAGGACGATCCTGGAGAACCCGGCATGGTACACCGCATACACGCCCTACCAGTCCGAAATCTCCCAGGGCCGCCTGGAGGCGCTGCTCAACTTCCAGACGATGGTCTGTGACCTGACGGGCCTAGAGGTCTCCAACGCGTCGATGCTCGACGAGGGCACCTCGGCCGCCGAGGCCATGATGATGTGCCACCGGCTTAAGGAGGGCGAACCGCAGGCCCACCGCACGTTCTTTGTCTCCGACGCCTGCCACCCCCAGACGATCGACATCGTCCGGACACGCGCGAGGCCGCTCGGGATCGAGGTCGTCACCGGCGACCACCGGTCGTTCAAGCCGGGCCCGGAGTGTTTCGGGGTCCTTGTCCAGTATCCCGACACGTGGGGCGCCGTCTACGACTACGCGGCGTTCTTTGAGGAGGCGCACGGCGCGGGTGCGTTCTGCATCGTCGCAGCCGATCTGCTCGCGCTGACACTCCTGAGGCCCCCGGGGGAGTTCGGGGCCGACGTGGCCGTGGGCACCTCCCAGCGCTTCGGCGTGCCCCTTGGCTACGGCGGGCCTCACGCGGGATACCTCGCGACCCGGGACTCCTTCAAGAGGCAGATGCCCGGGCGCCTCGTCGGCGTGTCCAGGGACGCCCAGGGTGACCCGGCTATGAGGCTGGCCCTCGGCACGCGCGAGCAGCACATCCGGCGGGACAAGGCCACGTCGAACATCTGCACGGCCCAGGTTCTGCTCGCGGTGATGGCCTCGATGTACGCCATCTACCACGGTCCCGGCGGCCTCACGACAATCGCCCGGAGGATCCAGCTGCTCGCGGAGATGCTCGCCGCGGGTCTCCGCGCCGCCGGGGCAAAGCTCGGCCCCGAGCCGTTCTTCGACACCGTCACGGTCAGCAACGTGGCACCCGCCCGGGTGCACGCGGCGGCGGCCGCGAAGGGCTTTAACCTTCGCCGGATCGACGGCAGCCGCGTGGGGGTCTCGCTCGACGAGACAACGACCCTGGAGGAGGTGCGGGCGCTGCTGGGGATCTTTGGGAGCGTGCCCCTTCCCGAGCCCGGCTCGGTCAAGCACGGCTTCACCGAGCCCCTGGCCCGCACGAGCCCGTTCCTGGCGGCGCCGGTCTTCCAGAAGTACCACACCGAACACGAGATGCTCAGGTACATTAAGCGGCTCGAAGCCAGGGACCTGACGCTCTGCCAGTCGATGATCTCGCTCGGCTCCTGCACGATGAAGCTCAACGCCGCAAGCGAGCTTTACCCGGTCTCGTGGCCGGAATTCTCCCGGCTCCATCCGTTTGCGCCCGAGGAGCAGGCCCGCGGCTACCGGCGCCTTTTCCGTGACCTGGAGGCCTGGCTCGCGGAGATCACGGGCTTTGCCGCGGTCTCGCTCCAGCCCAACGCCGGCTCCCAGGGCGAGTACGCCGGCCTGCTGGCGGTGCGCGCTTACCACGAGTCCCGCGGCCAGGGGCACCGCAACGTGTGCCTCATTCCCACGAGCGCCCACGGGACAAATCCCGCGAGCGCCACCATGTGCGGCTATGCCGTCGTGCCGGTCGCGTGCGACCCGCAGGGCAACATCGACGTCGCGGACCTGAAGGCCAAGGCGCAGGCCCATTCTGGTGATCTCGCGGCCCTCATGGTCACGTACCCGTCGACCCACGGTGTCTTCGAGAGCTCGATCAAGGACATCTGCTCGATCGTGCACGCCCACGGGGGCCAGGTTTACATGGACGGCGCGAACATGAACGCGCAGGTGGGCCTCACCTCGCCCGGGCACATCGGAGCGGACGTCTGCCACCTGAACCTCCACAAGACCTTCTGCATCCCCCATGGCGGCGGCGGGCCCGGAGTGGGCCCCATCGCCGTCGCGGCGCACCTGGCGCCATTCCTCCCCGGCCACGTCGTGATGTCACCCTTCGCGACGGACCGCGACGGCCACCTCGGGGCCGTGAGTTCCGCCCAATGGGGCAGCGCCAGCATCCTCGTCATCTCGTGGATGTACATCCGGATGATGGGCGCCGAGGGGCTCACGGCGGCGACAAAGGCCGCCATCCTCAACGCGAACTATGTCGCAAAGCGCCTCGAAAGGTTCTTCCCGGTCCTCTACCGCGGGGCCTCCGGGCTTGTGGCCCACGAGTGCATCGTCGACCTGAGAGAGTGGAAGAAGCACGGCGTCGAGGCCGAGGACGCCGCGAAGCGGCTGATGGACTACGGGTACCACGCGCCCACCCTCTCCTTCCCCGTGCCGGGCACGTTCATGATCGAGCCGACCGAGAGCGAGTGCAAGGCCGAGCTCGACCGGTTCTGCGACGCGATGATCGCGATCCACGGGGAGATGCAGGCCGTGGCGAACGGGGAGTCCGACAGGGTGAACAACCCCCTGAAGAACGCCCCGCACACGGCCAAGGTGGTCTGCGCCGACGAGTGGGACCGACCCTACTCGCGGGAGCTGGCCGCGTTCCCCGCGCCCTGGACGAGGACGTCCAAGTTCTGGCCGGCCGTCGGCCGCGTCGACAATGTCTACGGCGACCGCCACCTCGTCTGCACCTGTGCCGGGATGGAGGCCTACGCCGAGGCGGGTCAGTGACAATCGCCGCCCGATGAAAATCATGCGCCATCTTACAGCCGACGGCCCCGCCTACGCGGCGCTGCAGCCGGACGGATCCGCGCGGGAAATCTCCGGGGACCTGTTTGGCTCCTTCCGGGTCACGGACCGCGCCGTCACGCCGGGCAAGCTCCTGGCGCCCGTGGCCCCGCCCAACATCCTGGCGATCGGCCTGAACTACCGCAGGCACGCCGCCGAGGGCGGCAAGGGCGTGCCCGAGCGCCCCATGCTCTTCATCAAGAGCACGAACTCGCTGCAGAACCCGGGCGACCCTATCGAGCTTCCCCGGGGGCTCGTGAGCACCGAGGTCGACTTCGAGTGCGAGCTGGCCGTCGTCATCGGAAAGGCCTGCAAGAACGCGACCCGCGCGAGCGCCATCGACTACGTGCTCGGCTACACCGCCGCAAACGACGTGTCGGCGCGCGATTGGCAGATGAAGTGGAACGGGGGCCAGTTCTGCCAGGGCAAGAGCTTCGACACCTTCTGCCCGATGGGCCCGATCCTCGTGACCCGCGACGAGATCCCGGATCCGAACAAGCTCCGGATAAGGACCCTGCTGAACGGCCAGACGATGCAGGACTGGAACACCGACGACATGGTCTTTGATGTCGCGTCCCTCATAGAGTTCCTGAGCGGCAGCAAGACCCTGCTGCCCGGAACGGTGATCCTGACCGGGACCCCGCACGGCGTCGGCTATGCACGCAAGCCGCCCGTGTTCCTGAAGGCCGGGGACACCATCACGATCGACATAGAAAAGATCGGCGCACTGACCAATCCCGTCACCGAGGAGCGCCCCTGAGCCGGGCGGGGT
>Ga0265338_10000810_pt1 | contig 52720 bp, 42 predicted proteins | sample 42126metaG_FD_193579 | JGI IMG/M metagenome (GOLD analysis project Ga0265338, IMG submission 193579) | Rhizosphere microbial communities from Carex aquatilis grown in University of Washington, Seatle, WA, United States - 4-21-26 metaG | ecosystem: Host-associated > Plants > Roots > Rhizosphere...
TGTTTGTTCCCGGTGAATCGTTGTCGGTGTCCTTCACAATGTAGGGCGCGGCGGAGTCAGCTTGGTTTTGCGCGTGTCCCGTACCGGCCAGCGCGATGATGAACGCGGCCAGACCCAGGCCGGTAAGGACCGCAGTAATAATTTTGTTGTTTGTGATTTTCATAAATTTGATTTTGGTGTAAAAAAATTTCCGTCCCCAACGTCCGGCGGAAAAATCCGCCGGACGCGGGAACGGATTTGAGCCTTACGGGATGTAAGGCGAAACGCGGTAGAAGTTATGGTCCGCGTTCGCGTTCGCGTCTATCAGCCAGCCGTTCGTGGACAACAGGAAGTTGTTCGTGATGCCGGTGACCAGGTTGGTCAACACCGGTGTCCAGCCGAGCGGGTTGCCCAGATCCGCGTTGCGCCAGAGGATGACTTGATAGTTCAAGTTCGTGCCACCGTTCGCCAGCCGCGTGGGATACGGCTGGTTCGAGTTCGGGAAGAATCCATTCGTGCTCAACTGCGTAAATTGCGCGTTGATATTGAACGTTCCGTTCGTAAAGCCGTAACCGTTGATCTTCGGATAATCCAGCAGCACGCGGGTGTTGGCCGTGTTCGCGAAGGTTTGGTATTCACCCAATTTCAACCGGATCGCGTTGTAGTTGGCCTGCGCTTCCGCTGAAAGCGGCAGGCTCAAGAGCAGGTTCGTGTATTCGTAAGGATCGTGCGCGAGATCGTAGAATTGCTCCACATGACTGTAAAAATGGATCAATTTGAACTTGTCGTTGCGCAGGGTCACACCGTCGGCGGTGCTGCTTTCGTTGAATTGTTCTTCGATGACGAACGGCGTGGGCCGGATCACGTCCGCCCGGATCGCGGGCAGCAGGCTGACTGAATCAATGACCACATTCGTCACCTTGGTCGCGGCCACATCAATGCCCGCCAGCTCCTGAATCGTGGCCCACAAGTCCGGCTCGTTGACCAGCGTTTCGTTGTAGCGGCCCGGACTGACCACGTCCGGCCCGGTGATGAAGAGCGGCGTGCGTGCGCCGCCCTCGTAGATGGTGAACTTCGCGTGGCCGTTGCCGGTGGTGGTCGCCACGAAGTTGGTGTTTTTGAATGGCAGTTGCTGCACATCAATTTCTGTGCCGTTGTCACCGATGAAGATGATGTCGGTGTCGTTCGTGTCCACTGACTTGAGCAAGCGCCCAATCTCCGTATCCAAAGCCTGCGCCATTGCCTCGTAGTAGGTGCGGCCCTTGGCGCTGATGTCGCCGGCGGTGCCGCTCAAGGCGAGGTATTGCGGCGAGGTCAGCAGATTCGTCGGCGGCAAATGTCGCGGTGCGTGTGGTGCGTTGAAGGCAAGCCATACGAACCAGCGGTTGGTTCCCTGCGCAGTGATGAAGTTGGTGGCGTCGTTGACCTGGTCGCTCGTCGAGTAATTGGTGGTGTTGAACGAAACGCCGTTCGAGATTTTCGTCCAGTTGAAATAACTGGCGACGGAAGGACTGAAGTAGCCGGCGAAGTTCGTCCAGCCAGCAGTTGTCCACGGCGAATTCAAGTCGGTCGTGAGCGACAAATGATATTTGCCGAAGGAAGCCAGCGCATACTCGGGCGCATTTGTGGTGAACGCGCGTGGCAGCGTGTATTCATTGGTGCGCAACGGAACAGTGCCAATGGCGACACCGACGTCGTTGCGGAAGGAATCGCGGCCCGTGATGATGGCCGCCCGCGACTGCGAGCACGAAGGCCGCGCGTAGAAATGTGTAAACGCGATGCCGCTCTGACCGAGGGCGGTGATGTTGGGCAGGGACGGCAGTGAAGCCGCCGTATTCGTGTTGTATATGGACAGATTGTCAAGACCGAAGTCGTCCGCAATCAGCAGCAGGATGTTGTGCCGCTTCGTCTGCCACGACGCCAAATGCCGCGCGATGTTGACCGACGCGGTGGTCGTGCCGCCAAAACCATCCGCCACGGTGAAAGTGAACTGATCCTGCACGTTGTTCGGATTGTTGTATTCAAGGTAAATGCCGTCGTTGACCGGCGTGATACCTCGGATGCTCGTGCCGACGCTGGCGAGCGAAAGGCTGTCGCCGTCCACATCGCTGGCCGCGTTCAGCAAGTCGCTGATCGGGATGTTCAAAGTATTCTTACCCGTGACGCGCGTGTAACTGAGATTGCCCACGACGGGCGGATGATTCGTGACGGTCTGGGTCAAGGTGTTTGTGATCGCCGGATAATTCCCATCACCCGAATAGATGGCGGTGATGAGGTTGGCTCCGCGCGGCAGGGAGTTGAGGCTCGCGCTGGTCGCACTGCCGCTGCTGATGGCGTTGGTGCTGAACGGATTTCCATTGGCTAAAAAGGTCACGCTACCGCCGGCCGTGGCGTCAGTGACACCGTTGGTCTGGAGGCTGGAATTGAAAGTCAGCGCAGCGAGATAACTGGCGGGATTGGCCGAGGAAACCAGCGTGGTTGATGTTCCCACCGGGCTGACGGTCAAAAATAATTGACCGCCGATGATTTCGAGGTAGGTGAACGAGGTCGTGCCACCGCCGGAAACTGCAACCGATGTCGGAACCGTGCCGGCAACTGCACCGACATTTCCCGTTGCCGCTTTGGAAACGATGGGATAACTGCCTGTGGTCAGCGGCGCGCCCGTGTTGTTGATGTTGAACACTGTGCCGGCGGACAACGTGAGCGTGCCGTTGGTGATGATGAATGGCGTTGCGCCGACGGCAAAGGTCAGCGAAACCGTGCCCGAAGCCGTCTTGAGATTGCCGTTCAGCGTGGCGGTCGTGACGCCGTTGCTCAAGGTCTGGCCCGCGCCCAGCGTGAAGGCCGATGACAAACCGGAAACATCCAGCGTCGTGCCGCCCGCAAGAATGATCGTGGACGAACTGGTGATCGAACCAGAACCGCTCAACGCCAGCGTGCCGCCGCCGACGGTCGTTGCACCAGTATAAGTGCTGACGCCACTCAAAGTTGTTTTGCCGGAGCCGATGAATGTCAGTCCGCCGCTGACGTTGGCCGTGGGCGTGGCGCCGGTGATGGTCGCCGGAGTCGTCGCGCCGCCGCCGGTCAAAGTGAATGTTGGCGCAGCCGTGTAGCCGTTGCCCGGATTGGTGATGACGACATTTGTCACTTGACCGCTCGTCGCGCCGCCGATGGAAGAATCAATTTGCGCAATCGCCGTCGCACCAAAACCCGTCGTGTCACCGCCACCGCGGCTGACCGCCACAAACGGTGCGCCGAGGTAGCCTGCGCCACCCGTGAAGAACGCGATGCCACCAATGCCGTTGCCCGTGGGCGCGAGCAATTGGTTGCCGATGGTGATGGCCGTGCCGTTGTTGTCAATCGTGCCACTGTTGGCATAGACATAGACGCCGGCAATGCTGGCGCTGTTGAAGAAGCTGGCACCAAGATTCAAAGCCGTCGCCTTCAACGTGCCGCCGTTGAAGTTGAACAGATTGGTCGGAGCCGCCTGCGTCGCAGAAACACCGTTCACGGTCAGCGTGCCATTCGGCAACAGATTGGCGACCGCCAGCGAATTGGTGATGTTCACACCCGCCAGAACCAAACCCCGCCCCGTTGTGGCTGTACTCGGTCCAATGACTTGGGCCGCCGTCGCGCCGCCGCCGACATTCAGAATGCCGGTCACGCCGGAACCCACGGCATTGGCGCCATTCGCGATCAGCGACAACGCATTGGCTGTCGTTGAAAAATTCACCGTGCCACCGGACACATTGAGCACGCCCCGGCCGGCGGTAACGCCAGTCCCGACGGCGAACCGGTCCGAGCTGGTGAATGAACCGCCCGTGATGTCCAGCACCCCGATGGTTTTGTCCCCACGTGTGCCCGCCGAAGTGACGTTGGCCTGGGCGACATTGAGCGTGCCGCCGGAAAAGTTGTAGTAACCATAGCCGTTCGTGCCGGAACCAATCCGGAAATTATCCGTACCCGCCGCCTGATTAAGCGTGACGCTGCCGCTGGTCTGATAAACCGCCGCCGCGCCGCCCGTCAGATGGCCAATCCACAGGTTGCTGATGGCGAGCGTGCCGGAAACGTTCAGGCGCGAGTTGACGGTCAAATTCCCCGCCAACGCATTGAGCGAGCCGGAATAATTCACCGTGCCGCTGCTGACCGTCGTGCCGCCTGAATAAGTGTTCGCACCGGCCAGTGTCAGCGTGCCCGCGCCATTGTTCGTCAGCGCAAACGCGCCACTGATGTTTCCACCCAGCGTAAGGTCGCCACCGCCGGCCGCAGTCGTGAGGTTGCGCGCCGCGCCGAGCGCCAGATTCAAATTGATGGTTTGGAGGTTGGCGCTGGTGTTCACAACATCACCGCCCAGTGTGATCGCATTGCCGCCAATCGTGTAGTTGCCGGCGTCACTGTTGAAGTTGAGGCCGTTGAACGTGAAGCCGCTGAAATTATTCGTCAGCAACAGTTGGCTCGATGCGCCGAAATAAAGGCTGTCGGCGGATGCCGGCGTACCCGTGCCCGCGCCGGGAGTCGTGCCGCTCGTCCAGTTCGCGTCGTTGAAATTTCCGCTGACGGGCGCGGTGTCCCACGCCCAGGAGGCCGCATGAGCGACCGGGATCGCCGCGCCAAGCAAGCATCCGGCCAGCAAGCGGACAAAGGATTTTCGCGCGAAGTTTTGTTTGGGGATTGGAGGAATTGGGGAAACAGAAGGCAAAGAATTGCCGACCGCGTTTCGATTCGGTGAGTTTTTCATATTAATGTGTTTTGATTTGTTTTTTGTTGTTGTTCACCTCCCTTCGTCGGGTCGGAAAAGTTCAGTTGGTTAATTCCCGTTAAATTTCTGTCTGGCAAATTATTTGGGGGTTCCGGCACACACATGGTATTTCGCACCGGAACCCCTTCCGCTCCAAACGATATGGGCGGAAATAATTTTCATCCTTAATCCTCGATCACCGGTGTACAGTCGAGGTGTCGCAATTGCTCGCGGAGCTTGCGCCGCTCATTGTCGCGCGCAAGCGGCTCGGGGCTGTAACGCACCGTCGGACTTTTCCTTTCCGCTGCCGAAGCGGCCGGTTCGCCATTTTTCTGGTTGAAGGTTGTTTTCATATCTGATGATTTTAGGTTCGGCTAAAAATCTATGGGCGCTCCGGGCGGCGGCGGAGATCCACCGCCCGCGCACCATCTCCTTTGGTTTGAAAATCTGGTAAATTCCCCCGCGCAAAATCAATCAACGGAGTTTGTGTCTCCTTCGGGGCGACCAATGTGGGCAGGCTCCAAGCCTTGCTTTGAAAACCAATGCGGCAGGCTAACAGCATCCTGCTCAAATCTGCCGGAGCAGCGGTTGGCTGGCGACGGACTGTGTTCCTAAAAAATGACATTTTAGTGGTTCAGTTTTCATCAGTAACCTCCAGTCGTCCGGTGGGCATTTCTTGTACGTGGCTCCAATCTTCTGAGCAGCGCACAGGAACAATATAATACTAATGACGACTTAGTCAATCGTTGATTGCAGAATTGTTATTTGCTGTTTTTATTTTGTGCGGGTAATTGTTCAAATTATCACAAGCAACAACCGTACTTGCGGTATTCAATTATTGATTCCAAATCTGTGACGTTCACCTTGTTTTTATTGGAATATGTAAGCATTCCAAACATAAGATTCAAACTGCGGTCGGCCGTCCAACCCAGTTGTCAGATCTTAATCATTGAGGCAATTTACGTTTGTTAAATGACAATAAACGGTCAAATAATTCACTATGTAATAACTACTATATATATCGTCTTTTGTGTCTGCATCAAGTTATCTGGAATGAACGCTAGACGAGGCAACTCATAAAAATTATCTCCATATAATGAACGTTTATTTTCAGCCTGACTCAACCTTAAATGTGGAGTTCGATGAATTTGGAAACGCGGTGGCGCACTTCAAAGCCAGTGCGGCCAACGAAGGGCCGTTCATCCCCACAACTGCCGGTCGAGCGAACGATATTGAATAGCTTCCGAAATGTGGTCGCTCAGAATTATTTCTGAGCCGGCCAGGTCCGCAATCGTCCGCGCCACTTTCAATATTCGGTCGTAGGCGCGGGCGCTCAAATTCAGATCAGCCATCGCGTTTTTCAGAAGTTCCTTCGTGCCTTCATCGAGGGCGCAGAATTCCTTGAGCTCCTTCGGGCCCATGAGCGCGTTGCAGGTGATCCTCCGCTTGTGGGCAAACCGCGACTGTTGCCGTTTTCGCGCCGAGACCACGCGCTCGCGGATTTGCGCCGAGGTCTCGCCCGTGCGATCGCCGGCGATTTCGCGAAACTTCACCGGCGGCACCTCGACATGCAGATCAATCCGGTCAAGCAGCGGCCCCGAGATTCGGCCCAGGTAATTCTGGATTTCGCGCGGCGAACTTTTTGACTCGCCGGGCATTTTCCCATCAGGCGTGGGGTTCATCGCCGCCACCAGCATGAATTGCGCCGGAAAAGTCATCGTGCCGGCCGCGCGCGAAATCGTCACGCGCCCCTCTTCCAGCGGTTGACGCATGGTCTCCAGCACGCTCCGCTTGAACTCCGGCAGCTCGTCCAGAAACAACACGCCGTTGTGCGCGAGCGATATTTCCCCCGGCGTCGGATTAATGTTGCCGCCGAGCAGGCCGGCATCGCTCGCCGTGTGATGCGGGGTTCGAAATGGCCGGCGCGTCACTAATGCCTGGCCGGAACCGAGCAAACCGACGATGCTGTGGATTTTTGTGGTTTCGAGCGCCTCGTCCAGGGTCAGCGGCGGCAGGATGGTCGGCAGCCGCTTGGCCAGCATGGATTTGCCGGTGCCCGGCGGACCGATGAGCAGCACGTTGTGCCCGCCGGCGGCGGCAATTTCCAGGGCGCGCTTCACGTTTTCCTGGCCTTTGACCTCGGCAAAATCCAGGTCGTCTTCCTGGGGCTGATCAAATATCTTGCCGATGTCCACCTTTGCGGGCGCCAGCTTGATTTCACCTTCAAGAAAACTCGCCGCCTCACGCAGATTTTGGACCGGGATGACCTGCAATCCTTCGACGACCGCCGCCTCAGCGGCGTTTTCTGCCGGCACCAGCACGCCGATCTTTCCATCGGCACGCGCCCGCAATGCGACGGGTAAAACGCCCTTGCACGGGCGTACGGCCCCGGTCAACGCGAGTTCGCCCACGATGACAAAATTATCGAGCTGGTCGGTTTCAATCTGTTCGCTGGCGGCCAGCATGCCGAGCGCGATCGGCAGGTCGAAGCTCGGCCCCTCCTTTTTCACGTCGGCGGGCGCGAGATTGATCGTGGTGCGGCCCATCGGAAATTTGAAACCGGAATTTGTGAGCGCCGTTGAAACCCGGTCGCGCGATTCCTTCACCGCCGCATCCGGCAAACCGACAATGACGACCAGCGTGTCGCCGTAACCGGCATTGACCTCGACTTCAACCGGAAAGGCCTCGATGCCGGTGAGGGCGGCGGAGCAAATCTGGGCCAGCATAAATTTTAAATTTTGCCGGACCGGGCCAGCAGTTCATTCACCTTGGCCATCACGGTGAAAGCATCGGCAACGTACAACACGTCAGCTTTGCCGCGGGCCCAGCCGCAATTCGGATCGAGGCTGATGGCGCGACGCTCGTTGATGAAACGCCAGCCGACGGTGTGCGGCTCCTCACCGTGGCAACAGGTGCTCAAACCTTTGGGATGCCTCGGGGTCGCTCCGGTCTGGCCGACCTGGTTCAAGTGCGACAAAAACGACAGCACCGCCTGCCCTTCGCCGCCCTGGTCCACGAGCGATTTGCTGCTTCCTAACGACGCGCGGCTAAACTGGAGAAAATTGCGAATTAGTTTTTCCGCCTCCGGCACATGGGTCTGGCCGTCGGCTTGCTTCTTCGTCCAGCCGGCGCCGGTGACAAACAACAGTTGCGCGTCAGGGAGGATCGTCTGTGCTTCGGCTTTTGGTTCACGGAGGCCAGCCTCCGTGGTGCGTTTGCTCGCATCCGAAAGATCCACCGCAACCATTTCCACCGTCGCCGTGCCCGTGCCGCAATCGCACGCAACCTGGCTGCCGGGATCAATGCCCATGAACCACGGACGCTGCGTCCGCGTCAGCACGCCTTCCATGCGTTGCCGGTAATACCAGCGACTGATGGAAACTTCCCCATCCGACACCGCCACACCAGTGATGTGCGTGTCTGCGCGTCCATCAAACCGCTGCGCGACGCCGGGCAAAACCCGCGCCCAGCGGGCGGTCGCCGGAACCACGACAATCGTCGCCTGCGCGGTTTTACAAATCGCTTCCGCCGCCGCCGCATCGGTGGCGTAGCGTGACTGGGTGAAATCCGCACCCGCAACCCCGAAATATTTTGTCACCGGACTGGCGGCGATTGAGTTTGCCGCCGCTTGAACATTGTCTCCAATCAGGCCCACAAGGAGCTTTGAGCTGGCGAGCGATTTGTGCAGTGTCGCCGCCGCGTGCAATGCTTCTCGCACCGACTTGGCGAGCGAGCCGTCGTTTCCTGTGTGAGCAAGGACAAGAATAGTTTCCATAAATTTCAAAAATCCGTGTTAATCCGTGCAATCTGTTTCTTATATTTTGATCCACTCCACAATTTCCTTCGCGATGTCGTCCGGCGATTTGTCCTTCACAATTTGGGTTTCACGCAGTTGTTTCGGCAGCGCCACGCTGGCGAATTTCATGCCTTCACCAGCGAGCTTCGTGGGTTTGGCTTTTTGCAACGCCGGCATGACCGCGCGCATGTTGGCCATGCCAACCTGCGGATTGTTTTTCGGCTCCGACAGATTGCCGGTGGCCCAGCCGAGCAACGCCGGTGCGCCCGCGCACTTCGAAACCTGATGTTTGCCGCCTTCGATGCGCTCCAGAATTTCCAGCGAACCGTCGGCGTTCACCGTGAGTTGATCCACGCCTTGAAACTGGTCAACGATGCCGAGGCGTTCGCCGACCATTTGCATCGTCGCGCCCGCACCGCGCGAGGCGGATTCCCAGCCGCCGAAAACCAGGAGCCGGCTCTTGTCGAGTCCGGGAATGGCCGCAATGGCTTCGGCCAGTGCCAAGGCGGTTTCGGTGGCATCGGCAAATCCGCTGGCCGATCCATCGAGCGCGATAAGTTCGAACGGCACCTTTTGTGCGACGGTCATCATCACCTGCTGAAGCTTGGCCTTCGGACCCAGACTCACGAGCCAGACCTTGCTGCCGGGGGCGCTCTTCGCCAAGTTGGCCGCCTCATAAAGCGCGTGGCTGGCCCACGGATCAAGGACCGCGGGGAGCATCATTTCATTTTTTAGAGCGGGACCGGCAGGCGAGGTGATGGGTTCCAGCGTCTGCAACGGATCGGGAACGATGCTGCCGCAAACGACAATTTGAAAAGGTGTAATCATAAATCAAAGTGACGGCACAAAAATGACAAGCGGCGCAATTATTTGAATCCGGCCACGATCGCACTGTGGTTCATTCCCGACCCGGGAACAAAGCTTTAACTGTTGGGAGAACAACTCTTGGAAAGACTTTGCCAAAATAAGGCGCGTGGCACAGACGCGTGCATCAGGACTGCGATAATATGGCCGGGCTTAAAGGCGGCGTGATCCATTCAATATCAAATCGCTTAAGGCGGCCACTTTCCCAACCGATATCTCACCCGATGGCAAACATGTACGAAACTGGGATGAGCGAAGTGGAAACCGGACACGGTGAGGCCATGTCGAACATGGCAACCGAACTTTTGCGCGAGTTCAGTGTTCCCGACCCGGATCTGAACCGCATTGTGCAGATGGTCGACAGCGAATCCGGGCTGGCCGCGGAAGTCTTGCGCCGCAGCAACAGCGTCGTGTTTGCCGGGCACACACCCACCCTTGACGTTTTTGAAGCTGTAACCCGCCTTGGCATGTCGGAAGTGCGCAATACCGTGCTGGCCTTCGTCGATCCATTTCATGCGTGGTCCCCTCGCCCAGCCACCAATCTTCCAGTCATCCGGGAATTGTTCTTGAAGTTCAGGGCGTTCAGAAGGACCGGATTGTGAATTCCACGCATTAACCTTCAGTTCTCCGCCGCAGGCTGTCGCAAACGACAATTTGATAGGCTGCGCTCATAAAATTTCAGGTTGGTCTCAAGCGGACGTAAGCTGCGGAACATGATAGCACTTTATATCGGCATAACTCGCCATTTGTTCTAGCTCCTTGTCTCAGGTCAGTATGCTTGCTTTAAGGTAAATAGCACCTGTCAATTTCTTCAAGCGTCATTAAGTAAGCGGGCTTTGTCATCATGCGGTGATTCTGGCAGGTTCTCAATTTTCCGCCGAATGCAGGCCGCCGGTGCCGGCGCGGAAGGCGATGTTCATTTGCTCCGGGTTTTCCGGACTGGCCTGCGAGCAGTTCCACAGGCACGCGCCGCAGTGGACGCATTTCTCGCGGTCGAAGGCGGGCACGCCGTTTTCGCCGGGGGTGATGGCCTGACCGCTGCAGGCCTCGATGCAAATCCGGGCGCCGCATTTTTCACAGAGTTCCGGCTGCTGAAAAATGACGTGGTCCGCATAGCCATGCGGCGCCTGTACCTTGCCGCCCATGAGCAGCGCGTCCTGATGCGACACGAGCAATTGCCCGTCAAACGGAATTGCCGGCCATCCGGCCTGGTCCATCAACGCGCCATGGAGCGAGGTGTTCTCCGCCTTGCATTTCTCGCGAAGCTTGGCGAGGTCCCATGGCGTGATCTGACTGCGGTAATATTCTTCGAGGCTCGGGATGCGTTTCCAAGGCTGAACGGGTTCCTTGCCAAATGAAAATTTTCCCTTGGTCAAGCCGGCGAGCGCCATGCTGATCATGCCGGCGGCCACGCCGCGTTGAAACCCGTCGCGGGATTTCTCGGCAATGACGGATTCCCGGTCCAGCCAGCTCGTGCGGCGGCGTTTGACGTAGGCTTCATCGAGGTTTTGCTTCGTGAACGGCTTTTTGGCCTTGAGTAATTCCAGCACCGCCTCGGCGAGTTGCGTGCCGCTGGCCCAGGCCTCGTCCACGCCGCTGCCGGTCAGGACGTTCGTCGTACCGCTGCCTTCGCCGATGCGCGCGTAACCGTCGCCGGTGAGATGCGGTTCGCCGCGCCGGCCGGATTCGCCGAGCGTCTTCGCGCCCCATGAACGGAGTTTGCCGCCCTGGAGATAGCGCCAGAGATACGGATGCAGCATCCAGTGCTGGAGATAGCGGTAGGCCGTGCGCCCCGGGCTGTCGAACCACGACGGCACAAAAATGCCGAGCGACGCGACGTTGCCAGGATGGACATAGAGAAAGCCGAAAATTTCCGGCTCCGGATAACCGAACGTGTGCAACACCGTGCCGGGCTTAAGCGGCGTGCCTTCCGGCAAATCCACGACAAACTTCATCCCCACCGCCCAGTCGCGAACGTGATGGCCTTCCGGCAGACCGAACCGGTCGTCCAGCTGGCGGCCAATCGCGCCGACCGGGCCGTCACCAACAACGGTGAGCGCGGCGTGGATGTCCATGCCGGGGGCGAAGCCATCCACGGCCCCACCCTTTTTGTCCACACCCTGGTCGAGTAGGCGGACGCCGACCACCTTGTTGTCCTCGATGAGCGCGTGCGAAACCGGGATGCCTGGCCAGACTTGAATGGTGCCGGTGCTTTGCACCTGCGTCCCCACCCATTGCATGAACTGGCCCAGCGAAAGAATCATGCCGCCGCGCTTGTGCAGGAATGACGGCGTCCACGGCAGATTCAACGCGCAGTGTTCGAAAGGCAACAGCCACTTGCAGGCACGGATCAGCGCGTCAGCCGTGCGCAACGTGGCCGAGCGACGGCTGGTACCCACCGGGTCGATTAGATAAAGCACCTTCTCTTCGCCTACAGGTGCCGCCATGGGAATCTGTGCCTGGTCGAGGCCGGGAAAAGTCGCTCGCAAGGCCCGGGCCTTCGTCACAACCCCGGAAACCCCAAAGCTGATGTCATCCGCGCGTTCATAGCAGAGCACCTGCGGCGGCAGCCCCGGCACGGCGGCGCTTTCGACCGCCGGTGTGCCGTCGGGGTTGACCAGTTGTTTCGACAACGTGGCCAGAAAACCCGCTGTCGCCGGGCCAAAACCAACACAGACGATGTCCACGTCCATCTGCTGGCGTTCAATTTGGAATTGTGTTTGTTCGTTCATGTTGAACTCACGCAAAGACACCCCGGGAGATTTTCTTCGCAACTTGGCGGCTTTGCGCAAACTAAACCGGATAGTCCAGCGCTTCGCGGGTCATCACCTTCGTCAAGGCCTCGGCCGCGCGGTCCTTGGCGAGACGGCAACCGGTGAGGCAGCCGTCCAGCTTGGCGCGCAAACGGACGAAGTCGTCAAGTCCGGCAAACTTCACGCAAGGCCCCGCCTTCAGCGGATGCAATTCTCCGGCTTCTGCCACGTCCGAATAGGCGCGGGCGGAACCGTCAATGCCGGGAATGATACCTTCAAGCGACACGAGTTCCTCGGCGCAGAAGCAGGCGTGGCAACTGGTTTCATTCCAGGCAGGATGACAGTTGTAGCCGTGGACCAGTTCGGCGCAGATCCGGCCAACCTCGCCTGCGGCCCGGGCGCTTTGCACATGGCACAGATCGGTGAAAAATGCCACGGTGCCGGCCAGACCCTCGACCATCGCAGGGTTGGCGGTTCCCTTCGTCTCCAGCTCGATGACATCGAGAATGAACTGCTGCGCCGCAAGCAGCCAGCAGAGCGCGTCCGCCAGCGGAAAGGTCACACCCTGGCGCGACTTGTGGTATAGCTTCACACCGTCGGCATCGGCGGCGGTCTGGGCGTGATGCAGCGTCCAGAGCCAGAGCTGCATGGCGCCGGCCAGCGTGCAGGCGCCGGTGCCGGAGCGTTCGGAAGCGATGCGGCGCATGCCGGCAATCCATTGCCGGAACTGGGCCAGAAACAGTTCGTTGGTCATGGTGATCGAAAGCTGGAGCCGTTGCACGGCTTCCGGTCCTTCATAAGTCGCTTCCAGCTGGGCATCCATCCACTTCTGGCCGAGAAAGCCGGGGCACTCCTCCGTGACGCCGTAACCGCCCATGAGGCTGACCGCCTCGCGCATCATGGTCGCACCGTGGCCGGTGTTCCACAGCTTGCACGCGGGACAAAGGACATTGGCGAGCGCGTCGAGCTTGACGAATTGGACGAGCGGGTCGGACTCAAGGATTTCCTGGCGCTTCAATTCCCTTTCGCCCACCGAGCGAGACGTAATTTGCAGCAGTTCCAGCGCGTCCTTTTGTTTCGCGGCCAGCTCCTTCATCGCGGCGCGGCCGATCAAATGCTTTTCCGCGAGCCACCGGTCCTTTTGTTTTTCCAGCGGATCCAGTTCATCGAACAGCCGGGCGGCCTCGAAGCCGAGCGACGCGCTGGCTTCGCCGGTGGCCCAGATGTCCACCAGACGGTGAAGGGCGTCCTCTTTTTGCTGGATGCCCATTTCATAACGCGGCGTGCCGGGCGAGCCCTCACCGCCGCGAAACCGGCGGCGCTGGTAAAGGATCACCGGCTCGACGGCGGAGAGCAGTTTGGCGGCGGTCATCAGGCCGACGGTCACGCGCGTGCGGCGGAAAACGGCCTCAATGATCTCACTGTGCGAATAATTCGGAATGATGATCCCGTCCCTGACCGTGTAACCGCCCACGATGCGGCTGGCCGGAACCTGGAGATTGAACACGGGATCATTGGTCGAAGAAAGCTGATGGACGAGTTTCTTGGTCGGCGTGCCTCGATCCCAGGTGCCCGGATCGCCTTCCTCCAGGATGACCATGCAACTCCCCTTGATGCGCTGGTCGTCCGAATCCACCGCGGCAGTGACGACATTGGCAAAGCCCATGTTGGTGATGAACCGTCCGCGCTTGTCCACCTGCAACACCGGTTCCTGCCCTTGCGGCCACGCGGCCACGCGGACCTTGCCGGCCAGCATGCCGGTCTCAACCCCGGCGAACGGGATGGGCTCGGTCAGCGCGAAGGCCGCGCGGACCTGTTTGCGGTTTTCGCCCGGTTTGAGCGGCGCCGCGTTGCCCACGTACCGGGCGCGCTGTTCCGGCGTTCCACGCTCATGAATCGGCGCCAGGCCCAGGTTGCCCGCCAGGCTGCATGTGGCGGCGCCGGCATCCACCCACGCCAGCTCAAACGCGATCAGCGCGAGTGCAAGGTTCTTGGGACCGGCGATGTAACCACCTTCTTCCGGATCGAGCGCGGCGGCGGTGATGCCGCTGTCGTCAAAATGCTGGAGCAGGCCGGCCTTCTCCGGCGTCCACTCGTGCGAATTACGACCGCCAGCGGCGACCACGCGGGCGACCGGCCCGCGCGCGACGGTGCGGCTGGCCTGCACGAGCATGTGCAATTCATAACGGTCGGCAAAACGCCACATGATTTGCCGGAGATCGTCACCGGGGAGGGTTTGCAATCCGGGCAATGTTTTGGTTTCAGCAATCATTTCCATAAGAATCCTTCGGTTGCCGGCCGTCATTGGCCGTCAAAAATCCCCGCACAATTTGTGCAACCAGCACGCACACTGAATCTTGCATAAGTAATTGTTTTTTTACCAGAACAAAATAAACAATCATCTGATAATTAAATAATTAAAATTATTGAATGTTCTGGCTGGCCGGGCGGATTTAAGCAACGTGTGCCGCTGGAAGCGTCACTGGACGGAATTCGGGGTGGAACCCAATCACGTGAGCGGTGTCCGGTTCTGGCCAGATTGCGCAAAAAACGGCTTGAGGGAGAACGGGTTCTTCCTCGTGTTTGCTTGATAATCAGGCCGGTAAACTTAAATTCAGTCAGGTGGCACGTGTGTTGCACTGGGACAAACGGCGTAAAAATTAATTTGTTGATCGAGGATTTGAGCCAATGGAAAAAGTTTTTGACGACGAGTCCGTCGTCAACCGGAGTTTTTTTGCCAACCAGCCGGAGCAACCATCAGCCTTCCAAGGCATAATTGAACCATGAAACGCATCGGCATACTGACTGCGGGCGGTGACACCCCGGCCCTGAACGCAACCATTCACGGCGCCGTCATGCGCGCCAATCAGCTGAAGGTGGAAATCATCGGGCTCATCAAGGGCTTCAACTGCCTGTTTAACCCGCGGGTGCCCCACGTTTTCCTGAACCCGCTCTTTCAGGAAATCCCCGAACTCGACCCGACCCGGGGTGGCACCCTCATCGGGTCGTCGCGCGATTACGTGGACCCGAACAAAAAGGCCGAGCTCGACCTCATCGAATCACGTTTGAGAAAACTGGGTATTGAGGGGTTGATCTGCATCGGCGGCGACGGCACGCTCAATGGCCTGCAACCGCTCACCGAGCGCATGCCCACCGTGCTCGCGCCCAAGACGATTGATAACGACCTTGGACTGAATTACCCCAGCGAGCCGGACGAATGGGTCCGCTTGAACGACACGGCCGTCAAACACGGCTATCGTTACAAGCGGGCGGAATCCCGGGTTGTTTTTGACCTCGACCAGATTGTCAACTACGCCACGCCCGGTTATGCCACGGCGGTTTTTGTGTCGGCCACCGGCGTGGAACGCGTCCGCACCACGGCAGAAAGCCACCGGCGCATCGCCATCATCGAAGTGATGGGACGGCACTCCGGTTACATCACGCTGGGAACGGCATACGGCCGGCCGGACATCATTCTGATTCCTGAATACCCCGTGGACCTGGAGCATCTGGTGGAACGCGTCAAACATATCTACGACCTTCAGAAAAATGTCGTCATCGTCTGTGGCGAGGGCATCGTGGACAACCAGGGTCGCGAGCTTGGCGCCGAAACCAAATCCACCGACCCGGCGGGCAACATCGTCCTGAGCGGCGCGGCGGAGGCTTTGCGCTCCAAACTCATCCAGATGATCGGCGACCGGTATTTTCAATTGTACCGGCGCGGCGATTCCGCCAAGGAAGCCATCTTCACCCGCAAAGTCGGCCACACGCAGCGTGGCGGCCGGCCGGTATTATTCGACCGTTTTTACGCCGCGCAGCTGGGCGCCAAAACCGTTGACCTGCTGATGGAGGGGCGGAACAACGCGGTTTCGATTTTGCAATACGACTCCACCCATGGTTTTCATGTCGAAGGTTTCGATGCGAACCGGTTTCGCGACCGCTGGGGACTCATTCATGCGCGCCAGTTGCATCCGGCGCTGTACGATCCGAAATTGATGAAGCCGTCCAAGATGGGCATCGATTATCTCCTGCCGATTTTCACCGATGCCATCGGCGGGGACGATGTCGAGCACATGCGCCGGACCCTGTTCGCCGCCGGCAACCTCGTCCAGCCCTATCATTCCATCAACACGGATGTGCACAAACGCATCCGCTATCTTGAAACGGAGGCCGCATGAGTTCCCCCGACCAGGATCGTCCGGGCCATTTGACGGACTACATCAACGTCAAGCTGTCGCTGCTGGGTTTTCCGCCGCTGGCCACCAGTACCGGCGCGGAACTGAATGACATCGTCGCCTCGCTCGTCGCCCAGTACCGTGAAAAGGAACGCCTGCTGGCCAATCATCTCTGTCCGGTTGATCACCGGATCCAATCCTTCCTTTACGATTATCTGCAGGATGTGCCGGTGGCCCGGCTGCCGCTACGGACGCTGTCGCTGGACCGCCCCGGCATGGCCCGCACATTGTCACTGCCGGTGGACCGCGACGAATTTACGTCCAGCATTCTCAGTTCGTACCGGGTCAAACAGGGCGTGCTCCACAACCCGCGCAGCGACCGCCGCACAACCCAGGGCATTTTTCACATCACCGAGGGCGGTCTGCCGATTCCCGAGGACAAACTGGCCGTGCCCAAGGCGGTGTTCGGAAAAATGTTGGGCCTGGCCTTCAATCCCCCGCGTGAAATCATGCGTCTGCCGTTCACCGCCACACAGCCCCAGCCGGCGGAATGCCTCGTCTCGCTGCTCCTCCGCCCCATCGTTTGTCCCGGGGTGCCGGGCTATTCCCCGGAAAAAACCATGGAGGTTCGTTTTTTTGCGCCGGGCAACCTGGTCAGCAATCTGGATTTCATCGAAAGCATCTTCGGCAACGCCGGGGACCCGGACCTGCCCGAGAACGACGCCGGGCTGGACGCCGAGCACTGGACGGGCCACACCGGCTGCGTGGTGCTCGCACCGCACCTGACGAAGGTCACCAAAAAGGACGCCGGCCTGCCGCACTGGGACCAGGCTACCGAACGCCAGCGTCGCGACGGCATGTGCTGGAAGGATGATTGGGAATTTTATAACAACGGCCAGGCCTTCAAGCTCACCTGTCGTGACGAAACGGGGGTCATCGTCACCCTCATTGCCGACAACTATTACGGCTACTGTAAGAAAGAGGTGAAGACGCAGATCAGTTTTGCCGCGAACCTGTTTGGACTCTGCGAGGAGGAGCACGCGGGCGGCGCGCTGGTGTTTCCCAGCTATGACTTGGGCGAGGAATTCATCGGCGACAAACATGTCCGCCAAGCGGGACATTATTTTGACGAGGTGACCACGCTGTATCGCGCGGTGATGAATATGAAGCCCGAGGGCTGCGCGGTGGATATTCAATACCCGGACATCGTTTACGTGCCGGAGGACGCGCACTTCGATCTGAACCGGCAGACCATTTCCTGGCCAGGCGGCCGGACCGAGCGCGCCATCAAGCTTCTGCCCGGCAAAACCTACGTGCGCCCCTCGGGTTACAAGCTGCGCATGGAGAAACCGGCGGAACACCGCTCCTGGCGGCTCGTGGGCACCGTGGCCGAAGGCGTCCTCTGCCACAAACCCAGCACGGTCTCCGGCGGCGGCAAATCGGAAATCTCCAAACCCATCACCGACGCCGTCCTCACCGGGCCGGTGTTCGTCGCGGACTTCAAAAAGGATTTTGACCGGGTCGCGGAATTGATCGAGCGCGATTACAGCGGGCGTTTCAAGAATCCTGAGAAGGCGGATCAGCGGCCGATTCTCAGCGCGGATCGCTCGCTCGGGTCGGTCATCAAGCTGCTGACGCCCGATGAACGCGACTACCAGCCCGAATACAACGCCTGGCTGGCCAGCGTCCCGCAATACGTCAAGGAGCTCGTCTTCGTCGTGAAACGCTATTTCAAGGCGGAGTGGGGCGACCAGTGGCGCGATCACTTCAGCGTGGATATCATCAACGGCACGGCCGGCAACGAGCTGAAGTGTGAGAACCGCAAACTTGTGACCACGCATCTGCGCGTCGGTTTTGACAGCGACGGATTGTGGCGCACCTTCGGCCTGCGGAAGGATTTTTATCCAGCCATGAAGGTGCAACTGGAGGATGACATCACGGCATCCGTGCTCGTACCGGCGGAACGGCTCAAAGATCTTCCGGCCGCGGCCAACAGCGGAGTGGTCAAGTTCGTCAAAAACTGCGAGTTCCGGCTGTTTCAGCGGCCCGACGACGCGATCCACCGCGGCTACGACAAACAGGCGGAATCCGACTTTGCGCAACGCGACAATTTCTTCTCGAATTACGAACCACTCACGCCGGCGGCCGCGCGGGAACTCATCGAGGATTCCATTGGATTCTACCAGTTCACCGAACCGATGCAGACGCTGATTCGCGAGGTGGCGGCGGGCGGGAAAACCGGTTTCTTTGTGTCCTCGGCCCACCCGCGGCTCGTGGACGGCAAGCCCAGCAAAAATCCCCGCTATCTGCAGAAGCGCCCGGACCTGGTTCATCCCCGCGAAACCTATCTGGCCGAGATCGCCACGCGGCTGCACCGCCGCCTGCCGCCCGGCCAGCCCGTGTACAATCCCGTCACCGTTGTGCTGCCGGGCCGACGCAACAACCCGCCGGAAAGCGGCATCCGCGCCCTCGCATGTTACAACCCGATCCATTATTTCGAACTGCCAGAGCTGTTCATGGAGTTCATCTGCAGCATGACCGGCAAATCACCATCCACCACCGGGGCCGGCTCGGAAGGCGCGCTGACCAAGGGGCCGTTCAATGCCCTGCCGCCGATCATTGACCTGAACAATTCCCTCGTGTCATGGATTTTGACCGGCCACAACGGATTTGTCACCGCTGCGGGCTATGTCGGGCCCAAGGTCCGGGTGGACCATGATGTCAGTCTGATTGTGCCCGAGGTTTTCTGCCGGATGTCTCCGGAGGAGCGCGACCCGAAATTTTTGATCGCCGGCGGCTTTCTGGAAAAGTGCGGTGATTTCGAACAGGGCGGGAAAACTGTCTTGGCCAGCCGCCTGGGCTACCGCATCAACACGCGGTTCGTCCATGCGTTCTTCGGCCGCGTGTTCAACCATCCGCATGCGGTGTTCACCGAGGAAATGCTGCGGCCGGAGCTGCAGGACCGGGAGGTGTTTGCGGACGGCATGGACAACATTGTCACCACGCAAAAACGCGTCGCACAGATGTATTTTGACGACGGCAGCATCCGGCAGGCGTGCCCGCCGTTGCAGGCGCTGCTGCACATCATGCGGCATGACCAGTGGGAGGGCAGCGGCTTGGACGATCCCGGCTTTCGCAAACTTTTCACCTTGGAATCAATGCTGACCAGCGACTGGTACGCGGCGCGGCTGGCAGCCAAGCAGAAAATTGACCGTCAGCTCTGGCGGCGGCATGTGGAATATCTCGAGCGTTTTTGCAAGCGCCTCAGCCATTCAGATGAAGCCGTACGGCTGGGCATTGCCGGCCGGCTGGAACGCGCCAAGAAAACGCTCGAGGAAGTCAATTCCCCGGTCTATTTGGAAACGCTGAAAGGCACGCTCGGCGCGGAACCGATTGAGGCCTATTTGGGTTGAGGCCGCGCCCGATGGTTCAGAAGTGTTTCTGCAGCCACAGGAGCGACCGTTTCAACCAGTCGAAATTCAGATGGCCGTGAAGGTACGCGTATTGGATGCCGAGCAGCCCGCCGAAGGCCGCCGCCCATTCCCAGCATAATTTCCGCTGCTTGCTTTTGAATAAAAACATCGCGGCCAGCGCGTTCCCTGCCGCGGCAATTCCCAGTCCCCACGACATCAACAATTGGGCCTCGGGCGCGGATGAAATCTGCCAGCGGCCCAGTTGCGCGCCCGTGATCGCCGGAACGCCGATAAAAATGATCACCAGCAGGATTCCATTGGCGCACTTGATCAAAAACCGTTGCATGAAATCGGTGCGGCTGCCGGCCATCAATTGATCGTTTCGGCAATCCGATAACGGAACATCCGCTTCTTCATCCAGCGCACGGCGAGCAGGTCGTAAAAGGACGCAAACAGCCGGTTCCACACGCCGTAATGGCTCTGGCCGGCAAACCGGGGATTGGTGGTCACCGGGATTTCGGTGACAGTGAAGCCCTCGATCTTGAACAGCGTCGGCATGAAGCGGTGCATGCCCTTGAAAAATTTCAGGTTTTCGATGCATTCGCGCCTGAAGGCCCGGTAACAGCAGCCGGCATCGCTGATATTCTCGTCGGACAGCTGGTTGCGGACCCAGTTGGCAATCCGCGACGAAATAACCCGGATAAAATTGTCGCCCCGGCGCCGGGCTTCCACGCGCGTGCCGCAGACACAGTCGAATTGTTTGAGCCCCTCCAGTAATTTGGGTATATCACATGGATCATTCTGCATGTCGGCATCGAGCGTAACGATGTATTTTCCGTGCGCCGCCTTCATCCCCGCCCACAGCGCCGCGGACTGCCCGCAGTTGAACGCGAACCGCTGCGCCCGGATGCGCGGGTCCGCCGCCGCGAATTCCTTGATGACCGCCCATGTCCGGTCCTGGCTGAAATCGTCGGTGAGGATGACCTCGTACGGCCGCTGGAGCGGGTCGGCCGCCCGACGGATCGCCGCGATGAGCGCGGCCAGATTCCCCTCCTCGTTGTGGCAGGGAATGACCAGGCTGAACTCAGGTGTTTCGGGCATGCTGGTTTCCGTAAAGCTCTGCGATTATATCGCGAAATCGGACTGCGGCGAGTGAAAATCCGGCTGGCCTCAATGGATCTGGTTGGCCGGGATGTTTTCCGGCCGGAAAACCACTTCGCGCCCCTTCCAGCATTTGACGCCAACATGGTTCATGCGGCCGAGATGATATCGCCACGACATTCCATAAAACGGGTTGTGCGTCGGCCAGAAGGAAATGATGTCCACGCCGATTTCCTTCGCCATTTCAATCGCCCGTGCAATGTGTCGGGGATGATCGTTCCAGTTGAACAAAAGATATTTCCACTCCAGCAGCGGCTGGTGCCGCTGGCGGGCGTCACGATACGCCGCCATGGCCTTCATGGCGGCATAGGCCTTGTCAAAGTTGCCGCGCAGCATGTACTTCCCGCTCATTTCCTCGCTGATGCCGTGGACGGAGAATAAAATGTGGCTCAACGACAGCGCCGCCTCGCGCTTGTCGTCCGTGTTCAGCAGCACACCGTTCGTGGAGACCACAATGCGGCAATCCGGATTTTTGGCCCGCAAAATCGGCAGCTCCTGGCAGATGGTCGGCGACAGGAACGGCTCGCCGAGGTTCAGGTAAAAAAGCTGCTTCATGCCGAGCCGGGCCACGAGGTCGCCCATCTGGCTGAGTTCCTCCAGTGTCATCTGCTTGCTCGTGCGGATGGCGGCGGCCCCCTCGCGGGCGCAGCCGATGCAGTCCACGTTGCAGCGGACGGTGTTCTCCAGCAGCATCCCGCGATCCGGCAGCCGCGGCTTGGGCGGCGCGGTGTTTTTGGGCAGGCGCCGGATGGTGCAGCGCACACAAGTGGGAATCGGGACCTTTCCCCGGGCCAGTTCGTCGCGGAATCGCTGCGCCACCGGACCGAAAAAGACTTCTTCGAACGAATTTTTGCGCAGGTCGCCGATGTGCCCACTGCCATCATAATCCTGGCAACTGCACGAAACCGTCAGGTCGGAATTGACCGTGATGTTGTAATCGTCCAGGCCCGCCAGCGTGGTGCAATAGTACGCCCGTCCGGTGACCCGTGCGCGGAGTTCAAACCACCGGACCATGGTCCGGCGGATGAAATCGCTGACGCGCCAGTTGAAGCGCGTCTTGGGATTCGTGATCCTTCTCGATGTGGACGGATTGGCCATAAGCCAGATTGCTTGTTATCAAAAGCATCGGGCAAGCTTGTTTTTAGTCAATCCGCCATCGGCGGCCATTTTTCAACGGCTCCCGGATTAAATCTGCCGGCATGGGGGTTACCATGAATAATGCACCGTGTAGGTCACCGTGCGCTCCTCGTCGGGTTTGACCGGCACGCGGAATTCGATGGTCTGTGAATCGGTCTTCTTGAAATCGTCGGACTTCGCGGTGATGTCCCAGTTGTTCCACCGGTAAAGGTGTTCCACCACGCGGATTTCCACCGGATCTTTTTTTTGGTTGCGCAGCTTGATCTCGAACGATTCGTCCAGCCATTTGTCGGCGGTGTCCACGTGAAAATTCACCTGCTTGCGTTCGCCAACCAGGTCAAAGGAATCGCCGGTGGTCACGCGGATGGTTTCGTTGCGCGGCGTGTGGTCAATCATGTCCTCGCCCACAAATTCCATCTGGCCGTCGGCGTCCCGGCGATAAAACCGCAGCTTGCCCTTGGGCAGCGCGATGCCGAGATGATTGGTCTCTGCGTTCACGAACTCGCGCATCACCCGGACCTTCTTATTGCCTCCCTGGCCGTAATCCTGGTTGTAGTTCAACCCGCCGTAAAACCGGTAATCGGACGAGCCGTCATAAACGTAAATCACCGGCGCTTTCACATCCGTGGCCCTGACGAATTCCACCTGCTTGGTTTCGTGGTCAAGCAGCGTCGTGGGGCGTGCCAGCGAATAGAGATGAAATTCGTCGAAGGCTTTTTCAGTCACCGCCGGGGCTTCCTCGGCCATTGTTCGCGTTTTTAACATCGCGCCGGCTGCCATTGGATAATTTTGCCGCTGGATCTTGTTCACGTCACCGGCCATCAATTTGATTTTGGCGTCTTTAAACGTCTTGCCGCTCTGGTTGTTCATGGTCACCCAGCCGATCAAATCCACCGTGTCGCCTTTTTCCGGTGAAACCAGATTGTAATCCGCCTCCCAGGTGAACCCGCCGGTGATGTAACTGACTTCGGCATCGAACTTGCCCGGTTGGTCGGATTGCAGCAGCCAGTTCAGCGTCGGCTTGAGCACCGTGTCGTCGCCCAGATCGGGAAACAGCGGCGTTCCCGGCAGAGTGAACTGCAGCTTGCCGTTCACCTCGATGATGGGTTGCTCTGAACCGCCTCCGCTGGGCTGGCCACTGTAAGGATTTATCCCCGTGCCACCCGGCACGTAGCCGCTGCGGATGATTTTGCCGGGAATGATTTCGCGCGTCTGGGTGTTGTCCTTCAGGCGGATGTCTTGAAAATCAATCGTCTTGCCCTCGAACAACGACATCAACAATTCCTGGGTGACGGGGTCGTTGCGGTAATTTTGCTCCCAGATCTGGAGCGAATGTTTGCCGGCCGGGTCGCGCAAAATCACCGAGTCGGGCTCGACGCGCGCCGTGGCGTCGGCGTAGCGCACGTTGTTCACGCCAGACTTCAGGTCCAGCGGCACCGTGTCGCGCACGACGGCGAAGTCCTGGTTGTAAATGGTCAATGCCGGTTCGGCGCCGAAAACCGCCTGCGCCATTAAACCGGCCAGGCTGGCGATGGAGATGAATTGTTTCATAGATTTTTTTCCGTTCTTCTTAATTAACACTGAGGCAGGCGGGTGGTTGTCATAATATTGTAAGGCTCTCGCAAAAAATTCTTCACCTCTCGCGGTTCGGGCATCGGAGTCCGGCCATGGCCGATGCCAAGGCTTAACTGATTCATAGCACAGCGTCCCGTAAAAAACACTCCGGATTTTTTGCCGTTGAGACGGCCTCTTGAGCCGGAATCAATAAAATGGCGTAGCTGACAGCGAAGATTGGACAACGGAAATCGAACCGCGTTCGTATCGCTCCGTTACCTTTTTAACGAGTTCAAAAAACCAAGCTGGTGCATCGGGGGCGACATAGACCTTTTCAACCAAGTTTGTCAAACTTGCTGACTGCCAAATTCCTGTCTCTGGAGGCATGGCCAATGTCGGCTCTTTCTGTAGTTCGTTCAACTCTCCCAGTGGAATCAGCGCCCTCACTTCATGCTCATGCTCAAAAGATTTTCGTTTGTAGAGGAATGGTGCGAGCGGGTTGCTTTCGGGAATCCAGTCCTTCTCATAATCAACGTAACGCACTAGGCCAACGCGCACAGCCGAACCAAGCGTGTTGCGCAACTTTCTAAATGTGGATTGAATACACACCGCTTCGTTCGTTTTGGTGTAGAGCTTCCACATCCCTGCCGACTCCTGTTCGTTGATGTGCCAGCAACTTGCTGCAACCCACCAGCGAAGTCGCTTCATCAATTCTCCAGCGGCAATTCCGAATTTATTTCGGATGTGGCGATAAACCAACGGACGCAACGTTTCATTGCCATGCGCGAACGAACCTTCAAAAGAATCATTAAGGTCAGCAATGCGTGGCAGATACAAACCATCGTGTTCCAGCAATGAAACAAACTTGGTAAAGTCCATGTATCTCCAAACCGCGACATCCAAGTTTATTGGTGGCATGAATAGGGTATAAGGCGCACGCCCACTGTCGCCGATGTAATTTGAGTCTGCGCTACCTTCGCGATTCAACGCCGCCTTTTCACGAATTGCCTGATACCGTTGGACGCCTTCCAGCCGAGCTTGAATGGCTTTTTGTTTTGCCGCTTCTGCGCCGCCACATTTCTTGTCGTGGAATTTTCGATTAATTGCGCGTCCGGTTACGTCCGGCCACGTGGCTTGCCAGTAAGGGTAAACTCGAACTCCAGCCGAATTCTTGCGCTTTGAACTCGAACGGCTGATACCGACGTTTGTCTCAACTCGCATCTTGCCAGTGTGGCCGAAAACCACATCTGAAGCTGCTAGTTCATTTTCTATCGCGTTACGAAATCGCTTGGCCAAAACGAGCGCTTCATCTCTGCCGCCGTAAAGGCTGTCGCTAAATGACTGGCTGATTGGTTTGAGATTTTTGATAGTGAAGTGAACTTGCCAAAGGGCGGTTTTCCCTTTTCCCGTGCGTTTGATGTAATCGACGCGCCGGATGTTTCTCAAGTCACCTCTGAGTGGCGTGTATCGCATTCGTGTTTTTGTTTCAACAGCAGCTTCGTCCCATTACAAGTTCAAACTAATTCACCAGCCGGTACCAGTTGTCGCGCTGGTGCGGTTCGTAGCCGAGGTCCTTGATGAGCCGGTGCATGTCCGGGACGGTCATGCGGAAGGTGGTGCCGGCCTGGCTGACGACATTTTCCTCGATCATGATGCTGCCGAGGTCGTTCGCGCCGTATTTCAACGCCACCTGGCCGATTTCCAGCCCCTGCGTCACCCACGAACTCTGGATGTTGGTGAAATTATCGAGGTAGATCCGGCCCAGCGCCTGCGTCCGCAAATATTCATGCGCCCCCACCGTCGGCGCCTTGAGGTTCGTATGCTCGGCCTGGAACGTCCAGCAGATGAACGCGGTGAAGCCTTTCGACTTGTCCTGCTGCACGCGCAACCGCTCCAGGTGCTCGATGCGATCTTCGACGGTCTCGACGTGGCCGAACATCATTGTCGCGCTCGAGTTCAAGCCGAGCCGATGTGCCACGTCCATGACCTCCAGCCAGTCGCTGCTCATGGCCTTGAGCGGCGAGATGCGCTGGCGGACGCGGTCCACCAGAATTTCCCCGCCACCGCCGGGAATCGAGCCCAGCCCGGCCTTGACGAAGTCGCCGATGATCTTGTCCAGCGGTTCGTTGAATACCTCGCGGAAATGGATGAACTCACTGGGACTGAACCCATGGATGTTCACCTGCGGCCACTTGTTTTTGATGTGCGACAGCAAATCCAGATACCACTGCTTCGTCAGTTTCGGGTGGTGCCCGCCCTGCATCAAAATCTGCGTGCCGCCGAGCGCAACGGTTTCCTCGATCTTCTTGTCCATCTCATCGAGGCTGATGACATAGGCGTCATCGTCCTTTTCCACGCGGTAAAATGCGCAGAATTTGCAATAGACGTTGCAGACGTTGGTGTAATTGACATTGCGGTCAACGATGTAGGTGACGATGTCGTTGCCGCGACCGTTGAAATCCTTCGCCTTGGCGAGCTGCCGGCGGCAGTCGGCCAGCGCGCCGAGTTCCTCCAACGGCAGGGAATAAAGCCGCAACGCCTCGGTCTGGTTGATGCGTTTGCCGTCCCAGACCTTTTGCAGCAACTCGTCCAATGACGCGTCGTAAATCACCTTTTAATTTTAGCGAAATCAGATGCACGAAACAAGCAGTTGCATTTTTCGCAGCTTGACTCAAATTGTCCGCGTGGAGGGAGGAAGCAAGCAGTTTCACATCGTCGTGCTCGGCGCAGGCTTTGGCGGCCTGACGTTCTGCAAACATTTTCGTCATCCCAGCGCGCACATTACGCTGGTTGACCGCACCAACCATCATTTGTTCCAGCCGCTGCTTTATCAAGTGGCCACGTGCGCGCTGTCCGCCACGGACGTCGCGCAACCTATCCGCGGCATCCTGTCCAACCGGCCGGACGTCACGGTGCTGCTCGACAAGGCGACCCGTTTCAACCTCGTTCAAAAAAAGGTGTTCCTCGAAAAGAGCGCGCTGGACTATGACTATCTCGTGCTCGCCCTCGGCGGCCACACCGGCTACTTCGGCCATCACGAATGGGAACAATTTGCGCCCGGCCTCAAAACGCTCGACGACGCGCTGCGCCTTCGCAGCCGCATTTTATTCGCGTTTGAAAAAGCCGAAAACGAAACCGATCCCCTCGAGCGTGACCGGCTTATGACCATCGTCGTGGTGGGCGGCGGGCCGACCGGCGTGGAACTCGCCGGCTCCTTCGCCGAACTGACTCGCACAGTTATGAACCTGGATTTCCGCCGCATCGACCCCGCGCAAGCCCGCGTCATTTTGCTGGAAGGCGGGCCCCGCCTCCTATCCCATCTGCCACCGGGCCTTTCCGAAAAAGCCAGGTGGCAGCTCATTCATCTCGGGGTCAACGTCAAAACTGACACCCAGGTGAAAAGCATCCGCGAAGGCGTCGTGGAGCTGGCCAATGGCAAAATCATCAAGGCCGGCAACATCGTCTGGGCTGCCGGTGTCGCCACCACGCCGCTCGCCAAAAAGCTCGGCTGCGAGTTGGATCGCGGTGGACGCGTGAAGGTGAATTCCGATCTGAGCCTGCCCGGCCATCCGGAAATTTTTGTCATCGGCGACATGGCGCTGGCGCTGAAGACCGACGGCAAACCCGTTCCCGGCGTTTCGCCCGCTGCCATGCAGATGGGAAAACATGCCGCCAAAATCATCAGAGCCGAACTCAAAGCCGGCGCGAATTTCCCGCCGCGACTGCCGTTCAAGTATTGGGACAAGGGCACGATGGCGACCGTGGGCCGTTCCGCCGCCGTCGCGCAGATGGGCAAAATCAAACTGGCCGGCTACCCGGCGTGGCTCGCGTGGCTGTTCGTCCATTTGATTTTCCTGGTGGGGTTCCGCAACCGCACCGCCGTGCTGTTCCAGTGGGCCTACTCTTATTTTTCCAACCGTCGCAGCGCCCGCATCCTCACCCACCAGCCGCAAGAGGTGGAGGAAGATTGACGGCCAACAGCTCAATCCTGATATTCCCGAAAAACAACCGCCGTTGCGGTGGCCGGATCAAACGCCGCATAAACCCGGCCGCGATCGTGTTCTTCGTGCTCGTTGAAAACTCGGCGGAAGCAAATCAGCTGGTCGGAGCGTAGAATTCTTTGCACCGCGCGGGTCGCCTTGAGTGCGGAATGTCCAAACGTCGCCTGGAAGTCGTAATCCGGAACCGGCTCCAGTTTTGCCCGGGCGACCATCTTCTGGAAACCATCCGGATCCACATTAAACACGGCCAGCCATTCTTCGTGAAGAAAGGTGGAATATCCGGTGACCTGGACCTGGCGGGCTGATGGAGGCGCGTTTCCCAGACAAATGTAGGCCAGCCGGTGACGAGGCGACTTGCCCGCGCCCAACATCACGAGCAACAGGGTCACCACCAATGCCTGGCCAACCAGCAACACGTGCGCGGTGAGAAAATTCAAGGACCGTTTCTCGATCAGGACCTTGGTCAGGGCAAAGATGGTGCTGCCGGCTCCCCCGACCAGCACCATGATGGGGATGAAAGGCAGCAAGGCCATGGCACAGGCCCTTCCGAAGAATTCATACGTGCCGTATTGAGTGGCCAGGAAAAACAGCACGCCGGCGCCGACGAGTACAGCATCGAAAATCCACAGCCGCCAATAATTGATCCGGCGTTGGTTCACACCCGGTTTGTCTTCAGCAACATTCAAGTCGGCATCAGGAAAGCCGAGCGGCTTGTAAAGGCAAGGTTTTAAGTCCAATTAGCAATAACAGGGAGGTGAACTTTCGAGCCTTTTTAGCCAAATCTTACCGGGTCTGGGTCAGAGATTCTCTTTTGAGTGTCGCGTAATCCGTCAGCGGGCTAAGAAAGGACTATCATCGCTTTCTGAGTTGTTTTTTTGAGCCAGAACCTATAGCATGATTTAATTAACCAAACAGAATAGGAAACATCTATTATGGCACGGCCACGTGTTTTTGTTAGTTCAACCTATTACGATCTCAAGCATCTACGCTCGTCGCTTGAAAACTTCATTGAGAAATTAGGTTACGAAGCTGTGCTTTCAGAAAAAGATCGCATTGCATATTTGCCAGACGTTCCATTGGATGAGTCGTGTTACCGAGAAGCGCGCTCATGCGACATTTTTGTTTTAATCATAGGTGGAAGGTATGGGGCAGAGGCTAGTAGCGGAAGGGCCAAAAAATCAAATAAGAAAGATTTTTTTGAGCGTTATGAAAGCATCACAAAACAGGAGTATCAAAACGCTTGTGACCGCTCAATTCCAACTTTTATTTGTATTGATGCCTCGGTAGAAGCGGAGTATCAAACCTATCAGAAAAATAAGGACAAAAAGGGGATTGTATACGCGCATGTGGATTCTGTTAATATTTTCCATTTTATCGAATTTGTCCGCGACCAGCAAAAGAACAATCCAATAAAGTTGTTTTCACGGTATTCTGAAATTGAGGATTGGCTCCGTGAACAATGGGCCGGCTTCTTCAGAGAAATGATTTCCCGATTAAGCCACCAAAAAGAGATCGAAGATGTAAATAAGAAGATAAACGATCTATCCGCAACGACTGAGACACTTAAAAGATATGCAGAACAAATTATCCAACAAGTTTCTGAAAGTGCAGAGAATTCGAAAAAGTTAATTGAAGCGGAAAACCTGCGTTTAAAATCTGAATTGAAAGACATCGAATTTCGATCGATTCCATATATCAAACACCTTTCCACGACTCACAAGTTATCTGCTGAAAAAGTTCGCGCCAACCTTAAGGCAAATAGTTCTTATCAGTCTTTTCTTAAAGCAGTTTTTGATTCCAATCTTCCTACTTGTGCTGGTAGTTTCCGGGCCTTTTCTGAATTGAACGAAGCCAGAGAACAGATTGGATTGAAAGAGTTTGGTAAAGAGGAATTTGACCAAATCAAAGCAATCATCGAAAAGCGTAGAAGCGAAAAGAAAAAAGATTTGGCCACAAGCTAGTTTTTAATTCGGCATCTGCAACCCCACCTTATCCGCCACCTGGGCCACGTCCTTGTCGCCGCGGCCGCTGAGGTTGACGATAATGAGCCTGTTTTTGCTCATCTTGGGCGCGCGTTTCATGACCTCAGCGATGGCGTGGGCGCTTTCCAGCGCCGGAATGATGCCTTCCAGCCGCGCCAGCTTCATGAACGCTTCGAGCGCCTTGTCGTCGGTTGCGTAAGTGTATTCCACGCGCTTCCGGTCGTGCAACCACGCGTGTTCCGGCCCGACGGCGGCGTAGTCCAGTCCGGCGCTGACGCTGTGGGTGAGTTGAATCTGCCCGTCCTGGTCCTGCAAAATATAACTGCGCGTGCCCTGCAATACACCGAGCGAGCCGCCGTGAAACCGCGCCGCGTGCTGCTCCGGTTTGATGCCGCGTCCGCCCGCCTCCACGCCCACCATCTTCACGGATTTGTCGTTGAGGAACGGATAAAACAGTCCGATGGCGTTGGAGCCGCCGCCGACGCAGGCGACGAGCAGGTCGGGCAGGCGTTCTTCCTGTTCCAATATCTGCCGGCGCGCTTCGTCGCCGATGATGCGCTGGAAATTCCGGACCATAACCGGATACGGATGCGCGCCATAGGCCGTGCCGAGAATGTAATGTGTGCTGCGGAGATTCGTGACCCAGTCGCGCATCGCCTCGTTGACCGCTTCCTTCAAGGTTTTTTGCCCCGCATGAACCGGCACGACCTCCGCGCCAAGCATTTTCATGCGATAGACGTTCAGCTCCTGCCGCTTGCAGTCCACCGCGCCCATGTAGATGACGCATTTCATCCCGAACATCGCGGCGACGGTGGCGGTGGCGACGCCGTGCTGGCCGGCGCCGGTCTCGGCGATGACGCGCGTCTTGCCCATGCGTTTGGCGAGCAGGACCTGGCCGATGGCGTTGTTGATCTTGTGTGCGCCGGTGTGGTTCAAATCTTCGCGCTTGAGATAAATTTTGGCGCCGCCGAGTTCCTTCGTGAGCCGTTCGGCAAAGTACAGCGGCGTGGGCCGGCCGCAAAATTCCCGGAGATAATATGCCAGCTCGCGCTTGAATGCCGGGTCTTTCTGTGCGCGGAGGTATTCATTTTCCAGTTCCTGCAACGGATGCATCAACGTCTCGGGCACAAACCGTCCGCCAAACGGGCCGAAATGACCCTGGGCGTCCGGAACTTTGGCGCTGGAATTTTTGCTCATCGCCTAATTTTCATGCAAAGGCGCGAAGACGCAAAGGAATTTTTTAAACCACGGATGGACGCCGCAACCAAATCGTTCTCGCAATCGAAAACGGCAAGGCAATGAGCGAACGAGGACGAGCAGGAAAAATCTGCGCAGAAAAATCGAGCTTTTACAAACAGTGCACCGATTCACACGGATGAAGGGCAAACAGACTGTTGGTAGGGCGCGTCACTCCGTGCGCGCCGTCGGGAGCATTTCAATTATGCAGATGTCTCATCGCATTCGGCGGCGGGCAGAGGACTGCCCGCCCTACCTTGTTTTATCCGTGTGAATCCGTGGTTCAAGATCCTTGGAGACTACTTGATCCATTTTATTTCCTGCGATGGCTGGAAGGTTTCCAGGCGGTTCAGCAATTTTTCCGCGTCTTCCTCCACCATGACCAGTTCGCGATGTTGGGGGCGGATGAAGCCTTCGCGTGTGGCGTGATCGAAAAATTCCAGAAAGCTGCGATAAAAGCCGGCCACATCGAGCAAACCGAACGGTTTCTGGTGATAACCGAGCTGGCTCCAGGCGAGCACCTCGCAGAATTCCTCGAAGGTGCCGTAGCCACCGGGCAGGGCGATGAACCCATCAGACAGTTCGGCCATCAGCGCCTTGCGTTCGTGCATCGTCTTCACCACCCGCAGGTCCGGCAATCCCTCGTGCACCACCTCCTTGAGGACCAGCTTTTCCGGGATCACGCCGATGACGTGGCCTCCGTTTTTCAACGCGGCGTCCGCCACAATGCCCATCAACCCAACGCAACCGCCGCCATAGACCAACTCGATTCCGCGCCGCGCCAGGCAGGAACCCAGGCTTTCCGCCGCCCGGGCGTAGTCGGCACGGGTTCCTTTGTTCGATCCGCAATAGACGGCGATGCGTTTCATCCGCTCCAGTGTCGTGGACCTTCCGGGAAAAATCACGCCGTTTGTGGGTGGCAGGTGTTTTCTCCTTCCCGGCTCGAAAATGGACAAACCTGTTCTCCTTGGCTAGGATTCAATCTGTTCTGAAACGTTCATTCCAGTCCTTTTGGCAGATTCAGCAAGGGAAAGTCATTCTCCCCTGCCTGCTGTTGTTCGGGTTGGTGACTTGGGCGTTTCTTCCGTCATTGAAGGGCGATTTTATTGAGTTCGATGACGGCATTTACGTAACTGAAAACAGCCATCTCGCTTTCAATCTGCCGAATCTCGTCTGGGAGTCCACGCACGCGGAAGCCGGCAACTGGCATCCATTGACCATGTGGTCGCTCATGCTGGACCACCAGCTTTATGGATTGCAAGCCTGGGGTTATCACCTGACCAGCGTACTGGTGCATGCGATAAACACGGTCCTGGTCTTTCTGTTGTTACGCCGGATGACCGGCACCACCTGGCGCAGCCTGATGGTGGCCGCCTTGTTCGGTCTGCATCCGTTGCGGGTGGAATCGGTGGCCTGGATTTCGGAGCGCAAGGATGTACTGAGTGTTCTGTTCTGGCTGTTGGCGCTCTGGGCATGGGCGCGATATGCCGAGAAGTCAGGAATTCAGGGTCCAAAATCCAAAGTTTTCTACGGCCTGGCGCTGGTTTTTTTTGCGCTGGGACTGATGAGCAAACCCATGGTGGTGACGCTGCCTTTTGTCCTGCTGTTGCTTGATTACTGGCCGCTGCAGCGATGGTCGCGGCTGAGTCTGCTGAAATTGCTGATGGAGAAAGTTCCCTTCTTTTGTTTGTCAGCCGCCTTGTGTGTGGTCACGTATGTCGCCCAGCGGAACGCCGGTGTGATGAAGGATCTGGCCGGGTTAACCCTTGGCGCGCGTTTGGAAAACGCCCTGGTTGCCTATGGCCGTTATCTGGGCAAGTTGTTCTGGCCGGCGGATCTTTGCGCCCTGTATCCGCATCCCGGTCACTGGCCGGCTTTGAGAATTTTATCCGCAGCGTTCTTGGTTCTGGGCGTTTCAATGTTTGTGTTTTCCCTCCGGCGCAATTGCCCGTATTTGTTGATCGGGTGGTGTTGGTATCTTGGAACCTTGGTTCCGGTGATCGGGTTGGTGCAGGTGGGGTCCGAATCAATGTCGGACCGGTATTCGTATTTTCCGTCCATTGGAATTTTAATTGCCTTAGTGTGGGGCACACATCAGCTGACGAAGACGTGGTCTTCCCGGAAAACTGGTCTGAGCGTCGCCAGCTGGGCGTTGATCCTAATCAGCATCGGATTGACTCGGCATCAAATTTCTTATTGGACGGATACGGCCACGGTGTGTCGCCGGGCCATTGCGGTGACTGAAAAAAATTACGACGCCCACAGCCGGCTGGGGCGGGCGTTATTCTCGCCGGAACATCTCGACGAGGCCATTGATGAATTTCAAGCAGCGTTGAAAGCCAGGCCGGATTATGTCGAGGCTTATTGCGGTCTGGGTCGGGCATATGCCGTCAAGGGACAAAAGGAAGCGGCGATGGCCTGTTACCAAAAGGCTTTGGAATTCCAGCCTGATTCGGTCGTGGCCCACAACAATCTCAGCGATCTCCTGTTCCACAACGGCCGGATGGATGAAGCCATGGATCACGCCCGGAAAGCGCTGTCCATTGAACCGGGCAATGTGACGGCCCTGAACAATCTTGCTTCGGCCTTGATGCTGCAAGGAAAGATGGCGGAGGCGCTGGGTTGTTATCAAAAAGCGGCGGCACTGCAACCGGATAATGCCGTGGTCCAAAACAACCTCGGCTCCGCGCTGCTTCGCGGAGGCCGGATGGAAGAGGCGGTGGTTTACTTTCAACATTCGCTTGCAATCGAATCCAACAATGTGACGGCCTTGAATAATCTTGGCTACGCGCTCTACTCACTGGGGCGTTTTGACGCTGCCGCGCGCGCCTATCAGGAAACCGTCCGATTGCAGCCCGCCGGAGCCGAGGCCCATCGCAATCTGGCTTATGTGCTGGTCCAGTGTGGTCAACTGGATGAGGCCATTGGCGAATTCCAGACGGCGCTGCAATTGAAGCGGGACTATGTGACCGCGAGCAATGAACTGGTCATGGCCATCGGCATCAGGGAACAACTGGCCCGACAAACCAATGGTCCAACGAACCGCTGAATCCGGAAGCTTGCCGGCCCGGAGCGCCGGGTTTAGGAAAGTTGTTTGTGCCGGAAGCAATTGACCAGATGGTCGTTCACCATCCCGATAGCCTGCATGTTCGCATAGCAAATCGTTGAACCGACGAATTTGAAGCCGCGCCGCAGCAGATCCTTGCTCATCGCATCGGAAACGGGTGTTCGCGATGGAACCTCCTTCATTGATTTGCGATGATTGACGATGGTCTTGCCATTCACAAACCGCCAAAGGTAGGCGTCAAAGCTCCCAAATTCCTCGCGCACCTTGAGGAAGGCCTTGGCATTCCCGACTGTCGAGATAATTTTCAGCCGGTTGCGGATGATGCCGGCATTGTTCATGAGTGTGGTGATTTTCGCGGCTTTGTAGCGCGCCACTTTTTCCGGGTCGAACCCGTCGAAGGCCGCCCGGTAGTTTTCGCGTTTTTTCAGGACCGTATGCCAGCTCAGGCCGGCTTGCGCGCCTTCCAAAACCAAAAATTCGAAGAGGCACCGATCCTCATGCACCGGCCCCCCCCATTCCGTGTCGTGATAACGGACATATAACTCGTCCCTGGGCCACGGGCAGCGTTCCTTGACGCGTTCTTTTTTCATTCGACGGACCGGACAGCAGCGATGAAATCGTGGATTTTTTTGGGGTCCTTTTTCCCAGGCGCGCTTTCCACACCGCTGGAAACATCCACGCCAAAAGGTTTCACCCGGCGAACGGCGTCCGCGACGTTTTCCGGCGTCAGACCGCCGGCCAGAAAAACCGGTTTTCCCAGTTTTTGCGCCTCGACAGCCAGGCCCCAGTTGAATTTCTCGCCGGTGCCGCCTAGGTTTTCGGCGGAATAAGCGTCCAACAGCCAGGCGTCGGTTGAATATTTTGGCAGCTCTTTCAGCGTTTCGGCGTCGCGGATGCGAAAGGCTTTCATGTTCATCAGGCCGAATTGCGTGCAAAACTCCGGCGGCTCGTCACCGTGAAACTGGAGCAGGCTCAGCCCGCAATCCACAATCGCCCGCATGACGAGTTCCTCCGGCGCGTTCACAAAAACGCCGGCCCGCATGACGAACGGTGGCAATTGCCGGGAAATTGCGGCCGCCGCGGAAACCTCCACGAATCGCGGGCTCCTTTCGTAAAAGATGAAGCCCAGCACGTCCGCGCCCGCCTCGACGGCGGCCTGCGCGTCAGCCAGGTTTGTGATGCCGCAAATTTTTACCCGCGTTTCCATTTACGATTTACGGTTTACGATTTACGATTGGCCCTGCATTTGCCTGATTTGCGCTTATCGTAATTCTTAAATGGCAAATTGCAAACGGATGCCGCCAACGATTTACTTTGATTACAACGCCACAACACCGCTCGACCCGGCGGTGCGCGAGGCCATGCTGCCGTTTCTCGACAACATCTGGGGCAACCCGTCGAGCGTGCATCACGTGGGCCGGCGGGCCCGGGCGTTGCTGGACGACGCGCGCGATTGCACGGCCGTGCTCCTCGGGGCGAAGCCCAGCGAGTTGATTTTCACCAGTGGCGGCACGGAAAGCAACAACCTCGCAATTTTCGGCACGGCGCGCGTGCTCAAGCCCAAAGGCCGTCATTTGATAACTTCCGTCATCGAACATCACGCGGTGCTGCATTGCTTCGACCATCTGGAGAAAAGCGAAGGTTTTGAAGTCACCCGCCTGCCCGTGGACTCAAATGGTCTGGTTTCGCCGGAGGATTTGAGGAGGGTCATCCGCCCGGACACGGTTCTGGTCTCGATCATGGCGGCCAACAATGAAATCGGCACCATCCAGCCGGTTGCCGAATTGGGTTCAATCTGCCGCGATCGCGGTGTGGTTTTCCACACGGATGCGGTGCAATGGTTCGGCAAGGAACCCTTTGCTGATATTGGCCAATTCAGCGCGGATCTGGTTTCGGTTTGCGCCCACAAGTTTCACGGGCCCAAAGGAGCGGGTTTGTTATACATTAGATCACCGCTTCATCCCGAGCCGCTCTTGCTTGGCGGCGGGCATGAAAACGATCGGCGAGCAGGAACGGAAAACCTGGCCGGCATCATTGGCCTGGCCGGGGCGATGGAAAGATTCGTCAAAACACCGGTTTTTGACCGGAATAAAATGACTTCTTTGGCTGCCATAATTACGGGGGCCATTAAAAAAATTGATGGCGCTTTTTTGGTTGGTTCGCAAGAACACCGGCTGGCCAATACGGTGGCTTTTGTTGTTAATGGCGCCGACAGCATTGCGCTTTTGGCCGGATTGGATGTAGAGGGAATCTGTGCTTCGAGTGGATCGGCTTGTTCTGCGGGTTCGCTGGAACCTTCACATGTAATCATAGCGCTGGGACGGTTGGCGCAGGCTAACTCTCTCGTTCGCTTTTCTTTGGGTCGTGACTCGACGGAAGATGAAGTGAAGCTAACCATCCACGCGCTGCCGGAAATTATCCGCCGGGCACAACTGGGCAAACAAACTGGTGAATCTCTGTGAATTAATTGGGAATGGAGTGTACAACTTTTAGTTGTTTGGTTTTATTTGCTCGAATCCCCGGGCTTCTGGTTTTCTTTTTCTTTACAAAACCCAGTGCCCGCCTTGACATTTGTAGTTGTTTGCTTTATTCACACCCCTTAATACGGATAGTTTTATTTAAGAAAAGAAATACTATTAAGCGCGCATGAACCTCACCATCACCAAGGAACAAATTCTCATCGGACTGCAGGCTGTTCAAAATGTGGTCAGCACCCGCACGACATTACCGATCCTGTCCAATGTACTTTTGCGCGCCGAGGGGGAACACGTCGAGTTCACCGCCACGGACCTGGACGTAACGGTCGCCTGCCGCGTGGAAGCCAAGGTAAAAAAAGGCGGCAGCATCACTGTGCCGGTTAAAAAACTGTTCGGCATCGTCCGGGAATTGGGAGGAAACGAAATAGACATCGAAACCGACGAGAAAAACGTCGCCAGCATCCGCTGTAATTCCTCCTTTTATAAAATAAATGGGTTGAGCGCGGATGAATTTCCTCCGATGCCTAAGTTCAAGGACGACAAAAAAGTGGCCTTACCCCAGGAAACTGTGAAGGCCATGATGCGCAAGACTTCCTTTGCCGTGTCCACCGACGAATCGCGCTATGTCCTCAATGGCATTTTTATAAGCCTCAAGGATCACAAAATGACCATGGTAGCCACAGACGGACGGCGTTTGGCTTTGGTGGACGAGGAAGTGGACATATCCGAGAAAAGCAGCGGCGAATTCATCGTTCCCGCCAAGGCGGTGACCGAGTTGAACCGGCTGCTGCTGGACAAAGGGGACGTGGAAATCAAGTTTGGCGAAAACCAGGCGTCTTTCACAATGAAGGACGACAAGGGTTTCTCCGTTCTGGTCATCTCCAAGCTGATTGAAGGTAATTATCCCAATTATCGTCAGGTCATTCCCGCCGAGGTGAAGGAGCGCGTGCCGCTCAACCGCGAGGAATTTCTCCAGGCCCTGCGCCGCGCGGAGATCATGACCAGCGAGAAGGCGAATTCGGTCAAGCTGACGTTCGGAAAGAACAACCTCGCCATCACCGCCAATTCGCCCGAGGTCGGTGAGGCGCGCGAAACGCTCGCGGTTAACTACAAGGGCAAGGAAATGGCCATCGCCTTCAATCCGCGCTACCTCATCGATGCTCTCAATGCCTTGAGTGAGGACGAAGTTTTCTTCGAGTTGATTGACGAACTCAGCCCTGGCGTGGTCAAGATAAACGGGCCGTTCCTCTACGTCGTAATGCCGATGCGTTTAAGTTAAAGCAGTGTCGTAGTTGGTTTACATCTGCTCCACGACTTCGATCCCGAGAACATCAAGTCCTTGTTTCAAGACCCGCGCGGTCAGATCACAAAGTGCCAGCCGCGAATCACGCGTGGCGGCATCGTCAGCCTTGAGTACCGGACAATTTTCGTAGAAGGACGTGAACTTGCCGGCCAGCTCGTAAAGGTAGTTGCACAGGTAATTCGGACGATATTCATCCGCCACCGCCTCCAGCGTAAGCCCGAAATTCAACAGATGCCGGGCCAGCGTAATTTCCTCCGGCGCGGCCAATTGGATGTTGGATGTTGGATGTTGGACGTTGAATGTTTCTCCTGCTTTTCTAAAAATGCTCTTAATCCGCGCATACGCATACTGTAGATACGGCGCGGTGTTGCCGTTGAGCGCGAGCAGCTTGTCCCAGCTGAACACGTAGTCGCTCTGGCGGTTCGGCAGCAGGTCGGCGTATTTCACGGCGCCCAGCCCGACCACCCGCGCAATTTGCCGTCGCTGGGATTCCGGCAGCTCCGGACTCTTGTCGGAAACAATCTTCATAGCTCGCTGCTCCGCCTCGTCGAGCAGGTCCCCGAGCTTCACCGTGTCCCCGCTGCGGGTTTTGAACGGCTTGTTGTCGTCACCGAGAATTTTGCCAAAACCGACGTGAACGAACTTTGTGCTTTTGGCCGCATCCGGCTTCCAGCGCCCCACAATGAGAAACAATTTTTTAAAATGCCCGGACTGCCGGTCGTCCACAACATAGACAATTTCCTGTGGCCCCCATGTTTTGAGCCGGTAATCCGCGGTCGCTAGGTCGGTGGTGGTGTAGTTGAACCCACCATCGGTTTTCCGCACGAGCGCGGGGTCGGGCACCCATTCGCCGTCGCGGTTGACTAGAAAGGGGTCTTCCTTGGGCGGCAACGAGCCGTCGCTGAACACCCCCACCGCGCCCTCGCTTTCCCGCGCTATGCCGCGTTTCATCAGGTCGTCCACCACCCTGCCGAGCCAGGGATTGTAAAAACTTTCGCCGAGCGCGTGGTCGAATTTCACGCCGAGCCGCGAATAAATCGCGTCAAACTGAATCTGCGAAAGCCGGATCATTTCCTTCCAGATGGAAAGGTTCTCTGGGTCACCCGCCTGCAATTTCACCAGCTCCTGCTTGGCTTGCTCGCGAGCTTTGTCTCTTGCTGCATGTCTTCGCTCAGCAGAGCTTGGTAAAGAACTCACATCATCGTCGGCACGCGCTTCAGAATTGGCCCATTTATACAGTTTTTCCATTACAGCAATCGCATCGCGTTGCAAATCGTCATCTGACCTCCACTCGGGATGCTTTTTCCATGCGAACAACAGCAGCCCAAACTGCGTGCCCCAGTCACCGATATGGTTGTCGCTGACAACCCGGTGGCCGAGCAGCCGCAGGGTGCGCTGGAGCGCGTCTCCGATGCCTGTGGAGCGAATGTGACCCACATGCATCGGCTTGGCCACATTCGGCGAGCTGAAATCCAGGACGACCGTCCGGGGCTGTGCGGTTTTGTCGAAAAATAGGTGCTCGCCGGCCGCGGCCGACCGGAGCGTCCCGGCCAGCACGGCCGGTTTCAGGTGAAAATTCAGGAAACCCGCCCCGGCGATGTCCACCTTCCCGCACCATTCGGAAACATCGAGCTTTGCCAGCACGTCCGTCGCCAGTTGGCGCGGATTAAGTTTGCGCGCCTTGGCCAGCGGCATCAGCGCGTTACTCTGGTAATCACCGAATTTCGGGTCAGGACACGGGCGGACCAGAACAATTGAGACGTCGGCATCCGGCAACACGGCGCGGACGGCCTCTTGCAGTTTCTGTTCGATTTGTTTGTGCGGCAGCACGGAAAATATTAAACCACGGATGGACACGGATGGACACGGATAAAATTAAACGAAGGGCCAATGATGCGAGCCTGCGTTCGGAAGAACCAGCACGGTCGGGCCGGCGGGCGGCTACTTTTTCCCGTATTCCTTGATGATGTTGAGCATCACGTCGGCATTGGGGGCCTGTTCCAAAGCCTGGCGGAAATCGGGCTTGTGGAGGAACTTGGCGATGTTGGCCAGCGTGTGGAGATGTTTTTGAAACTGGCCCTGGGGCACGAGGAACAGCATGACGAGCTTGACCGGTTGGTTGTCGAGCGCGTCGAAATTCACGCCCGTCTTCGAGCGGCCCAGCGCGCCAACCACTTCGTAAATCAGGTCGGTCGAGGCGTGCGGGATGCCGATCCCGAACCCGATGCCGGTGCTCATCGAGGTCTCGCGCTTCTTGACGGCGGCCGTCACGGCCTCGCGATCACCCGGCTGAATCTTGCCGGTGGAGACGAGGTTCTCGATCAGTTCGTCGATCGCTTCCCAGCGATTGCCGGCGCGCAAGTCGGGAACAATCTGCGCTTTGCTTAAAATATCACCCAAATCCATAAGATGCTTCGTTAAGGATTGAACCTAACCGCCTTCCAATTCAAGACAGAATTGTTGACAATTTAGCGGCCGGATTAACGAACCAGCCGCGCCAGCCAGTTGAGCAACTCGCCGGTGCTCTCCAGCCACCAGCCCAAAGCGTTTAAAAAGCTCACTTTGGCGGTCAAAAACGGCAGGCCGAACAACAGCACACAGACGTTGCCCAGGAAGATGATCACCGCCGAAAACAGCCAGCCTTGCGACGTGATGTCCGACTGCTGTGTTTTCAGGGCATGCGCCGTCAGCGACACATGAAACGCGTACGCCGCCCCCACGACCAGATGGAACCAGACCAGTTCATTCCACCAATCCCAGAACAAATGGCCGATGGCAAACACCGTGACCACCAGCACCGCGTACAGCGGGAAAAAATACGGCGCCAGCACAATGAGGAAATTGGACTTGCTGACCACGACATGGCCGCCGGCCGAAGAAACCTTCATGCGTTTCACCTGTCCGCCGAACAGCCACGCCCACAACGCATGGGTCAATTCGTGGCCGAATACGTAAACCCACATGGGTTTTGGCAACAGCAGGTAAATCACCAGCCAGCAGGCTGCACCGGCCAGCAACGGGACCCAGACGACGTCCGCCCTGCCGCTGGCGCGCAGCACCAGCCACAACGCCCGGACGGCGCCGGCACAAACCGGCAACAGCAGGATGGCGATGATGAATTTGATCCACTTCGGCACGCGCAAAATCTTATCCGCAGAATGTGCCGATTGCACCGATTTAACGAAGACTCCAAAGGCAGGACAAATCCACACAATCGCAGTTTAACTTGAAACTTGAAACCTGAAACCTGAAACTCTTGCGGATGACACAAGATGAAGTTCTCCAGGTTTTTCGCGACAGCGGCGCGCTGCTTGAAGGCCATTTTATCCTGCGCAGCGGGTTGCACAGCCGCCAGTTCTTTCAATGCGCGCTGGCCCTCCAGCAGATGCCCGTCGTCGAAAAACTCGGACAGGCTCTTGCCGAGAAGGTCCGGCCGCTCCAGGCGGTCGCCGTCATTGCCCCCGCGCTCGGCGGGTTGGTCATCGGACAGGAGGTCGCCCGCCAGCTGGGCGTGCGGTTCATCTTCGCGGAAAAGGAAGACGGCAAACTTGTCCTGCGGCGCGGATTCAAAATTGCGCCCGGTGAAAAAATGCTTGTGGTCGAGGACGTGGTGACCAAGGGCGGCCGCGTCCAGGAGACGATTGACATCGTTCGTGCGCACGGCGGCCAGGTGACCGGCGTCGCCACGATTGTAGATCGCTCCAACGGAGCGGTGAATTTCGGCGCCCCTTTCTTCAGCCTGATCGCTTTGCAGGTTGAGACCTTCGATCCCGCCAAACTGCCGCCGGACCTGGCCGCCATTCCCGTGGTCAAGCCAGGGAGCAAATAATTTCGGAACGCCGTCCCTGAAGCCGGGGAAACATTCAACATTCAACATTCAACGCTCAACTTCCAACATCGAATTTAAAACTTAGGCGTTGGGCGTTGAATGTTCGGTGTTTTCCGATACCTATCCAACTGTGCCAAACGGCACTCCAAGGTGTGCCACAGTGGCGCTTTGACACAGTTTTCAGGGCTCTTCAAAAGTGAACCAAAGTTGAATTTCGCCCTTTTTTTGCAATGGGATCCTGATTTTCAGCGGGTTGCGGCACTGTTATTGCATTGGATCAGGAGGCAGTTTAACCAATTTTTTCAAATTTTATGGCAAAAGTATTAGGCATTGATTTAGGCACGACGAATTCCTGCATGGCGGTCATGGAGGGCGGCGAGCCGCTGGTTCTGGAAAATTCCGAAGGCAAACGGACTACGCCGTCAGTCGTCGCGTTCACCAAGAGCGGCGAACGCCTCGTCGGCGAATCCGCCAAGCGGCAGGCCGTCACCAACTCGCGCAACACTGTTTACTCCATCAAGCGCTTCATGGGCCGCAAGTTCGACGAAGTGCAGGAGGAGATCAAACGCGTCCCGTACAAGGTCGTCAAGGCCGCCAACGGCGACGCCGCCGTCGAGGTGGAAGTGGACGGCAAACCCAAGCAATTTTCCCCGCCGGAAGTTTCCGCAATGATCCTGGCCAAACTCAAGACCGACGCCGAAATGCGGCTCGGCGAGAAAATCACCCAGGCGGTCATCACTGTTCCCGCCTATTTCAACGACTCGCAGCGGCAGGCCACGAAGGACGCCGGCAAAATCGCCGGTCTCGAAGTCCTGCGCATCATCAATGAGCCGACCGCGGCCTCGCTCGCCTACGGCCTCGACAAGAAAAAGGACGAGAAAATCGCCGTGTACGATCTCGGCGGCGGCACGTTCGACATTTCCGTCCTGGAAATCGGCGACGGCGTGTTCGAGGTGAAGGCCACGAATGGCGACACCCACTTGGGCGGCGATGATTGGGACAACACGCTCATGGACTGGATCCTCGACGAATTCAAACGGGAATCCGGCATGGATTTGCGCAAGCAGCCGGACGCCCTCCAACGCATCAAGGAAGAAGCCGAAAAGGCCAAGATCGCCCTTTCCAGCGCGGCGCAATACGACATCAACCTGCCGTTCATCACCGCGGACGCCAGCGGACCGAAGCACATTTCGATGAAGCTGACCCGCGCGAAGATGGAACAGCTTTGCGACAAACTTTTCGAACGCACCATCGCGCCGGTCAAAGCTTGCTTGAAGGACGCCGGCATCGAAGTGTCGAAGATTGATGAACTCGTACTCGTCGGCGGCATGACCCGCATGCCCAAGGTCGTGGAAGTGGCGCACTCGCTCGTCAACAAGCCACCGCACCAGGGCGTGAACCCGGACGAAGTCGTCGCCATCGGCGCCGGCATCCAGGGCGGCGTGCTCAAGGGCGAAGTGAAGGACGTGCTTCTGCTCGACGTGACGCCTCTGTCGCTCGGCATCGAGACGCTGGGCGGCGTGTTCACGAAATTGATCGAACGCAACGCGACCATTCCCACGCGCAAGTCGGAAATTTTCTCCACCGCCTCGGACAACCAGCCGGGCGTTGAAATCCATGTGCTCCAGGGCGAACGCCAGTTCTCCAAGGACAACAAGACCATCGGCAAGTTCCATCTGACCGACATCCCGCCCGCCCCGCGCGGAGTGCCGCAGGTTGAGGTGACCTTCGACATTGACGCCAACGGCATCCTGCACGTGGGCGCCAAGGACCTGGGCACGGGCAAGGAACAGAAGATCACCATCACCGCCAGCAGCGGCCTCTCGAAGGACGAGGTCGAGAAGATGCGCAAGGACGCCGAGGCCCACGCCGAGGACGACAAGAAACTCCGCGAGGAGGTCGAAGTGCGCAACGAGGCCGACGGCGCGGTGTATCGCTCCGAGAAAATGCTCAAGGAAAACGGCGACAAGATTTCCGGCGACGACAAGGCCAAGATTGAGGCAGCCGTCAATGCCGTCAAGGAAGCGCTCAAAGGTACGGACTCCGCGGCCCTGAAGACCGCCAGCGAGAAGCTGAATGAGGTCTGGCAGGCAGTTTCCACCGAGTTATACAAGGCGGCCTCGGCCAAGGCGCAGGCCGAAAAAGGCCCGGGGCAACCGCAGCCGGAAGGTGGCGAGCCGAAGTCCGAAGAAAAGAAAAAGGACGACGGTGTGATCGACGCCGAGGTCGTGGACGAGAAGAAGTGAATTTTCCCTTCGCGAGTGCGATGGGAGTTAATTAACAAACAAAAACCAACAGGAAAAACAAAACTATGGCACTAAACGTCAAACCGCTCGGCGATCGGATTCTGGTTGAACCGGTCGAAGAGAAGGAAACCAAAAAAGGCGGCATCATCATCCCCGAAACCGCCAAAGAGAAGCCGCAGGAAGGCATCGTCATCGCCCTCGGCACCGGCAAAACCAATGACGACGGGAAAAAAGTCCCGTTTGAAGTCAAAAAGGGCGACCGCGTGCTCGTCAGCAAATACGGCGGCACGGAAATCAAAATTGACGGCAAGGAGTACAAGATTTTGAACTCCGACGACCTCCTCGCCGTGCTCGACTAAACGGTAGGGCGCGCACTCCGTGCGCGCCGCGGCTGGCAGAGGACTGCCCGCCCTACCAAAACAATAAACCATTAAAATAGAACTGATAAAATTATGGCAGCAAAACAATTGATATTCGACGAGCAGGCGCGCCAGGCGATCCTGCGCGGCGTCCAGAAACTCTCCAGGGCGGTCGTCGCCACACTCGGGCCCAAGGGCCGCAACGTGGTCATTGACAAGAAATTCGGCTCCCCGACCATCACCAAGGACGGCGTGACGGTCGCCAAGGAAATCGAACTGGAAGATCCCTATGAAAACATGGGCGCCCAGATGGTCCGCGAAGTCGCCAGCAAAACCAGCGACACCGCCGGTGACGGCACGACCACGGCGACGGTATTGGCGGAATCCATTTACCGCGAAGGCCTGAAGTTCGTCACCTCCGGCGCCAACCCGATCGGCATCCAGCGCGGCATCAACAAGGCCGTCGAGGCCGCCGTGGCGCATCTCGACAAGATCACCAAGAAGGTCAAGGACAAGGACGAAATCCGCCAGGTGGCCGCGGTCTCCGCGAACTGGGATTTCGAAATTGCCGACAAAATCGCCGAGGCGATGGACAAGGTCGGCAAGGACGGCACGATCACCGTCGAGGAAGCCAAGTCCATTGAGACGACGCTCGAAGTCGTCGAGGGCATGCAGTTCGACAAGGGCTATCTGTCACCTTACTTCGTCACGAACGCCGAGACGATGGAAGTGAAGCTGGAAGACGCCTACATCCTCAATTACGAAAAGAAAATCAGCAGCCTGAAGGACCTGTTGCCGTTGCTTGAAAAAGCCGCGCGCTCGGGCAAGCCGCTGCTCATCATCGCCGAAGAAGTCGAAGGCGAAGCGCTGGCCACCCTCGTGGTGAACAAGCTCCGCGGCACGCTCAACGTCGCCGCCGTGAAGGCCCCGGGCTTTGGCGACCGCCGCAAGGCCATGCTCGAAGACATCGCCGTCCTCACCGGTGGCAAGTTCATCAGCGAAGACCTCGGCATCAAGCTCGAGAGCATCGAACTGACCGACCTCGGCCGGGCGAAATCCATCGTCATTGACAAGGAAAACACCACCATCGTCGAAGGTGGCGGCAAGTCGTCCGACATCCAGGGCCGCGTGAACCAGATCCGCCGCCAGATCGAGGAGACCACCAGCGATTACGACCGCGAGAAACTGCAGGAACGCCTGGCGAAGCTCGCCGGCGGTGTGGCCGTCATCAACGTCGGGGCCGCGACCGAAAGCGAAATGAAGGAAAAGAAAGCCCGCGTGGAAGACGCATTACATGCGACGCGCGCTGCGGTCGAGGAAGGCATTGTCGCCGGCGGTGGCGTCGCCTTGCTCCGTTGCTTGGCGGCGATTGAAGCTGTCAAGACCTCGAACGAAGATGAGCAGATTGGCGTTGGCATCATCAAGCGCTCCGTTGAATCACCGCTCCGCGCGCTGGCGCTGAACGCGGGCGTCGAAGGTTCGGTCATTGTTGACCAGGTCAAGAAGGGCAAGGGCAACGAGGGTTACAACGTCGCCACGGGCGAATACGAAGACCTCGTGAAGGCCGGCATCGTGGATCCTAAGAAGGTCACCCGTTCCGCATTGCAGAACGCGGCGTCCATCGCGGGATTGCTGCTGACGACCGAGTGCCTGATCACCGACCTGCCGGAGAAGGACAAGCCGGCACCGGGCGGTGGCGGTCATGGCGGCGGCGGCATGGGCGACATGGGCGGCATGGGCGGCTATTGATTCGTTCGTAAAATAAACAATTCAGGCGGGGCCGGGAGCAATCCCGGCCCCGTTTCTTATTCCACCGTCCAGGTTGCAATCTCCATGTAAAGAATGCTTGACATGTGACAAGTATGCTTTACACTGGTTTTGTTATGAACAACAAACCAAACAATCCTGACGAGTTGATTCTCATCGACCGGCAGTTCTCGTTTCGCACGGCCTGGAACGTCTGTCGCTGGTTGCTTTTGGCCGTGGTCATTTCCGTTTTGTGCGACTGGATTTACTCAAAGGAGGTCCGGGAATGGCCGTTTGGCTGGCGAATGGCGGAGGTGCTGGTGAAATTCGGTTCGCTGCTGCTTTGGTGTTCCGACATGGCGAAATGGGTGCGCGGCATGGACGAATTGCAGCGCCGAATCACGCTGTCTTCGATTCTTTTTGCAGTCAGTGCCAATCTGTTCACCTTGCTGTTGTGGATGGAGCTGGACGGCGCCGGCTTTTTTTACAAGGTTTTTGGTCGGCCATTCATGAACAACACCTGGGGGATTTATGACGTGGCCGACATTTTCCTGTTTCTGTCCGGATTTTATGGCTTCAGCTATCTGTTCTTCAAGCGCCGCTATAAATGACGTGTTATGAATGACAAACTCAACATTCCTGAAGAAATGGTGCCCGGGAAAAATTATTCCCTCTGGGCTGACATAAAAGTGAACGGCTGGATATTGGCTTCCTGGCCGGTAATCTTTCTGGGCGATTTATGGCTCTTTGTGCACGAAAATTGTACATTCTTGTTGAGGGTGATTATCGCACTGATCCCGCTGGCCATGTGCCTGCTTTGGATACGGGGTGTGGTCCGATGGATTCGCGGCATGGATGAAATGCACCGGCGCCTGACGCTTGAAGCCTGTCTTTTTGCAATCACCTGGACGTTCTTTGTTGTGACTGCCTGGCAACATCTCAAACACGAGGGAATCCTGGACGCTGTTTTCAAGACGTCCCATTCCTCATGCGAAAATTTGGTCCTGGGTTTTAATTTTGCAGGCCTTACGGAATACGACTTTTGTTATCCTTTGACCATCCTGTTGCTCTTTTCCTTTTACTTTCTCGGCTTCACCATTTTCAACCGCCGCTACAAATGAAGAACAAATTGCGCGAATTGCGCGCGGCGAAGGAATGGTCGCAAGCCGATCTGGCCGACAAACTCGAGGTCTCGCGCCAGACCGTGAACGCCATCGAGACCGAGAAATACGACCCGAGCCTGCCCTTGGCCTTCAAGGTGGCGCGGCTGTTCAAGCTGCCCATCGAGGAAATTTTCGAACTGGAGAAGGACTGATTTCGAATCAATTGCCCGTCGTCTGATTGACGGCTTTTTCCTGCAGCCGGCGCATCTGATTTTCCAGTTGAATCACGCGGGAGTTGAGGCGCTCCAGGATTTTACGGACGTCGGGAGGCAGTACCACGCAGTCCGCGCAGTGGTGGCGCGTGGCGTCGCTGCCCTTGACCGGGTAATCGAATTTTTTGCCGCAGGCGCGGCAGGTGCGGGGGCGCTGGCCGGAGGTGACCTTTTCCATGCCGGAAGTTTAACGCAAAATCCGGCGGGTGCAAATAGTTGCCGGCAGATCAGAATTATTTCACCGCTGTTTCTTTTCCAGGTCGCGGACGGCGCTGGTCACGCCGCCGTCCATAAGCAGCCGGCGGTCGCGCGAGCGGGTTTCACCCACGGCGGTGACGCGGATGGCAGCCTCGTCGGTGACGGGGCATTCGTGTTCGCAGATGCCGCAGCCGATGCAGAGCGCCGGGTCCATGTACGGCTGGCGCAGGGTAATGAGATTGCCATCGCGTTTCGTGAAGGTGACTTCGCGTGAATAAATCGCCTTGGGTGAGACAGGGCAGACTTCCTCGCAAACCACGCATGGGGTTTCCATCGCCCACGGCAGGCAGCGGCCGCGGTCGAAAAAAGCCGTGCCCAGCCGGATCGGACCTTCCTCGACGAACGGACCGGTGCCGGTTTTTTCCTCGATGGTGATGCGCTGGATGGCGCCGGTGGGGCAGACCTGGCCGCAGAGCGTGCAATTTACCTCACAGAAACCGATCTTCATATTGAGGATCGGGGTCCAGATGCCTTCCAGACCGGATTCCATCAGCGCCGGCTGCAACACGTTGGTCGGGCAGGTGCGGATGCACTGGTCGCATTTGATGCAGCGGGCGAGGAAATCCTTTTCCTCCACCGAACCGGGCGGACGGATAACCTTCTTGTCGTAATTCCGGTCCGAGGCGCCGGAGGCCCGGCCGAAGGCATAAAACGTCAGGCCCAGCAGTGTGCCGAGAAACGCGCGCCGGGCCGGCAGAACGGGCGCGGTGATTTCGCGCTGGAGTTGCGGCATGAACTTGAACGAAATGGCGTCCTCCGGGCAGTCCTCGATGCAATTGAAGCAGACGAAACATTCGCTCTTGCGCAATTGCGTGTGCGGGTCCGACGCGCCTTCGCAACTTTTCAGGCACAGGTCGCAATCCACGCACTTGTCCGGATCACGGTCAATGCGCCAGAGCGCGACCGTGGACAGCGTGCCGAGAAACGCGCCCAGCGGGCAGAGGACACGGCAGAAAAAGCGTGGGATGAACACGTTCATGGCGACCAGCAGGAACAGCATGAAACCAATGATCCAGGCGCCGACGTGGAAATATTGCCGGACATAAACGCTCGACGGGATGAACAGGTTCATCATCGGCAAAATGGCCGTGGTCATGGAACGATGGAACAGGCAGATGGGATCGAGCCAGCCGATTTGCAGGCTGCCAAACAGCGCCGCCGCAATCATGGCGACGAGGATGACGTATTTGAGCGAATACAGTTTCTTGTAGCGGTTGGCCTCGATGCGTTCACGTTCCTCCGCCCGGCGCTTGCCCATCAGCCAGCCAATGAAATGGTGCAGGATGCCGTAGGGACAAACCCAGTTGCAGAAGATGCGCCCGAACAGCAGCGTCGGGATGATGAGCAGCAGGCTCCACAGCAACCCCATGTAAACCGTGTGCGTAGTGATGGCTGTGGCGAAGGAAACCAGCGGATCCAGCTCGAGGAACAGCGAAACCGGATAGCCTTTGAGATAGCGCAGATCGGTGACGAATACAAAAAAAAGGAAGAGGGTGAAAAAGAAAACCTGCGCGATACGGCGGGCAGTACGGGCTTTCATGCTCAGGCCTGAACTTCCTTGTAGAGCGTGTCCTTCCAGTTTTTATTGCCGAGACCGCGTTCGTGGGCCTTGTGGATGTAGGTGAGCTCGGCAATGTCGCGCTCCATGAGGTGCGTGTAGCCGTAGCTGTCCACGGCCACCATATCCGTGCCGGCAACCACCGTGCCCATCTGCTTCACGTCGGAAAGGCGCCCACCAGTCGGGCCGTTTTTCATCAGCACGTTCATGCCGTCGAGCACGACGAGGGTCGGCTTCATCATCAGGGCAAAATCCGAGACAATGCTGTGGATGTATTGATGGAACTGGCTCCGGCGTCCGCCGAGCAGGCCGTACCAGTTCTTCATCGTCATCGAGGCCCGGCACAGATTGTGGTCCTTGCAGGGCGCGACCCCGATGACCTTGGTCGCCTTCTTGAACGGTTCGTGGAAGAACGTCCAGTTGCGGAGCACCTCGCCGTCGAGTTGCAGCGGCGCGAAGGAGGCGGATTCCGGGTACATCAAATCCAGGTTCAAATCGTCGGCCACCTGGCGCAAACCGCTCTTAAGGAAGCAACCGGTCGGGCTGTTGATCGGATTGTCAGCAATAAAAACCTTGGCCGCGCCGGCCTCGAGGACAAGTTTGGCCACGGCGCGTAACGTCTCCGGATGGGTGGTGGCGGCGAGCGGCGGCGGGGTGTCGAAGGCAACATTCGGCTTGAGCATGACGATGTCACCCTTCTTGACAAACCGGCCCATGCCACCGAGCGCGCCGATGGCGGCGCGGATGACTTTCTCGTGTTCGGCGCCGTGGGCGATGGCCAGCGAAGGCAGCAATTTGTCGGGCGCGAGGGCATAGTTCGGAAGCTGCAATCCCTTTTCCACCTGGAACCCGGGGACAAAATGTTTCGGCTGCCACAGGGCGTAGGCACCGGCGGCCGCGCCGGCCAGCAACGCACCAGTGGCACCGGCGCGGATGAGAAATTCGCGCCGGCTGACGCCACCACCTGTGGCCTTGCCGGATGGACCCGACGCGATTTCCTCTGGTTCGGGTTTCATAACCTAAGCTTCATAATAGCATTACTTTATTTGGCCTTCCAGATATTTTTCAACAAATTGCCGGGCCTGTTCGCGGTCGGTGGCATCCACGACCCCGCCCAGTTCGCCATCACGCTGATAGATGACCTTGAACGAGCCGGAATTTTCCGCCGCGAACACCTTCGCGCCGTTCACGTCCGGCAGCGCGGTCGCCGTGCCGCCGTATTTGCCGGAGAACTCCAGATACGATTTCCAGGCGGCTTCCGCCTCGGCGACAGTTGCCTTCATCAGAAAAAACGGCAGCTTTTTGCCGGCAAAATCATAGTTCGCCTGGAAGACGTTCTTCAGGAACGCCTGGCCCTGCGCATTGTCCTGCACGAATTGAACGCTCGCCGGGTCCAGGCCGGTTACAGGCAAACTCCGGCGGGCATCCAGCCCGGCGTCGTCGGCCGGGAGTTTTTTCGCCCGATCCTCGGCGATGGCCCTGGCCAGTTGGAGGGTCTTTGCGTTTTGGTCCGAGGCCATCACCTGGATGTAACGCGGCCCCTGCCGGAAGAAAAATCCCATCCCGCTCACGTACCCGTCCGGGGCGAAGGCCAGCAGTCCGCCCTTGGGATCGCGTTCCAGCGAGAACATGCCGAAGGCGTTGACGGGAGTGTCGAACTGGTATTCGTAAACGTCCACAAAACTGCCGGCTGTGCCGATGACGGAAAAGGAGCGGCAGCGGAGGGCTTGAACATTAAAATTCAGGTAGGCCGGGGCGCGCCCGTCAATCTTCTCGAACAAATTGTCTGCATTGTAAAATTCCGTGTCGCCCATCGGCTTGAGACCGTCGATTTTGATTTCCAACGGTTCGCCCTTGATGACGGGTGCGGGAGCCGCGGTTCCCTCGGCGGCGCCGGATTCGCCTTCGCCCGCAGTCTGGCTTTTGAGCGGAGCCGGGGTGTCTCCCGTGCCGGCGACCATTCCGCCAACCGTGCCGGATTTTCCCTCGACGGCTGCCGTTGTGGATTTCAACGCGTCGGTGCGGAGCGCAAAACGGTCGGGGTTGTAATGTTTTCCCTGGTACCAGATGGCGACGCCGATGACACCGAGCAAAACAACGGTGATCAGGCTGGCCACTCGTTCCACCGGCGACACCTTGGTTCGCCGGAAGGTCTTGCGATTTCCAGTTGGCGGTTTGGCGGCGACGGGTGCGACCATCGGGCAGCGCCTTCTTACGCGAAGTTGCGCTCGGCGCGCCTCACGATTTCCGGGTAATCAACGCGGAACGCACAACGATCGCGGAGTGCTGCCAGATCCACGCCCGTGGCATTGCGCGCGGCCGCCGGCAGGGCGTGATAAAATTCCCGCGCCTCGACCAGGCCGTCCTGTTCGTAGTAGGTCACAAAGCGGGCGATGTCGAGCAGCGCAAATTCCGAGGAGGCGGCGAAGGCATCGCAGGACGGGCAGCCGGGACACATGGTCCGCCGGCCAGCCAGGATGATTTCCCTGAGCTGGTTGACTTCGGCCGTTTTGAGCGGCGTCTTGTAACTGCGCGCCGCGCCGACGCTGTTCTCCATCTGGCCGACATTGTCGAGCTGGTTGCAAACCACGGAAATGCGCGGATCGCTCCACACGGCGTGGAGCACGGCCTGGTGTGTGGTCAGGCCGAGTTTGTCGAATTCCGGCACGCGCTTGGGCACGTCGCCGGTATTGCGCATCGTCTTCATGGCCACGAGCGCGATGCCGGCCTGGTGCGCCGCGTCCATCGCCTGGTCGAAAGCATCGCCCTTCGTGAAAAACGGCGTGTATTTGAGCATGATGATATCGATGAATCCGCCTTGCGCGGCGGCGTTGAGGTAATCATTCAAGCGTCCATCGTGGCAGGAGAAGCCGACCATCTTGACCTTGCCGGAACTTTTAAGCGTCTCGGCAACCTTTTTGAACTCGTCGCTTTTGGGCCAGTTCACGGAATCTTCACCGTATTCGCGGGTGCCGATGCCATGAATATAGAAGGCATCGAGATATTTTGTGCCGCAGGCGTCCAGCCGGCGATCAATCATTTCCAGCATCTGCTTTGGCCCCTGATGGGGATGATCCTTCGAGACGAGGAAAATTTCCAGGCGGCGTTCGGGGTATTTGGCAAGCCAGGCGCCGAAAATCTTCTCGGACTTGCCGCCGAGATAACAGTCCGCCGAGTCAAAATAGCGGATCCCCATGGACCAGGCGATGTCGATGTAATCGGGGCTCAACGCCTGCTCCATGCCGCCCATGCAAAGCATGGTGACCTGCCGGTCGGTCCTGCCCATCGGCCGTTTGGGTAACACGGCACTGCCGGCGGCTGGTGCGGGCGCATCGGCGGCTGACACGGCCTGGGTCATGAGCGCCGGCCCGGCTGCGAGTGCCACGGGCAGGGTCAGGGAGGTCTTGAGAAAATGGCGCCGGGAAGTTTGCAACTTGTTTTCTTGCATAGGCTTTTTAAGTTTCCGGAAAACTAGCACTCGTTTGGGATTCCTGCAACGGGAATCAAATCAAGCCCTTGGCGGTGCACTTGACCGGGACGGGAAATTGAAAGACTATGTATTGCCGAATCGTGATGGGGGCGTACTGGTTTCGACTTGGGAAACGCGCCAGAGGCGGCATGCCGAGGATGGTTCGTTGGCCTCGTTAAAAATCGAACCAAAACAAACAGCTAATCAAGAACTAGCTCTCGCGGCCTAAGGCCTCGACGTCCGC
>Ga0265338_10000811_pt1 | contig 52712 bp, 54 predicted proteins | sample 42126metaG_FD_193579 | JGI IMG/M metagenome (GOLD analysis project Ga0265338, IMG submission 193579) | Rhizosphere microbial communities from Carex aquatilis grown in University of Washington, Seatle, WA, United States - 4-21-26 metaG | ecosystem: Host-associated > Plants > Roots > Rhizosphere...
CGCGGATACCATCGAGGCACCGATGGACGTCACCACCGAGAACGAGCGCAAGCTCGACGCGCCGGACGGCTTCGAGCTTCCTCAGCTGGGCGGCAGCCCGCTGGAGGCGCGTGTCTTCACGTCGGTCTACTACGACGTCCCCGGCGGCTCGCTCGCCCGCGCGGGGCTCACGCTCCGCCGGCGCACGGAGCGCGGCCGCAGCGTCTGGCAGCTGAAGCTGCCGTCGGCCGACGCGAGGCTCGAGCTGGAGCAGCCGGGCGGGCCGGCGGAGCCGCCCGAGGAGATGCAGAAGCTGCTCGCCGCGCACCTCCGCCACGGTCCGGTCACGCCCGTCGCCGAGCTGCGCACGCGCCGACGGGGCGAGCTCGTCGCGCGCAACGGCACGACGGCGGAAGTCACGGTCGACGAGGTGGCGATCATGGACGCGCTGCGCGTCGCCGACGAGTTCGTCGAGGTCGAGATCGAGCTGCGCTCGGGCGATCCGGCAAGGCTCGACGAGATCGCAAAGGAGGTCCGACGCGCGGGCGCGAAGCGCGGCGACGGACTGCCGAAGCTCTTCCGCGCGCTCGGCCTGACCGCGCGGCCTCCGCTTCCGGAGGATCCGTTCGAGGCGCTGCGCGCGCTGCTGCAGGTGCAGCTGACGGAGATCCTCCGCCACGACCCCGGCACCCGCCTCGGTACCGATCCCGAGAGCCTCCACGACATGCGAGTCGCCGTGCGCCGGTCGCGCGCGCTGCTGCGCGCAGGCAGCGCGCTGATCGCGGGCGACCCGCAGGAGCTGAACGACGAGCTGCAGTGGCTCGGCGCCGTCCTCGGCGCCGTCCGCGACCTCGACGTCCTGCTCGAGCGGCTCCACGTGGAGGCCGTCGGCCTCGGCGGCGTCGACGCGAAAGCCGCGGATCGGCTACTGCGCGCACTCGAGCGCGAGCGGAAGCGCGACCGCACGGCGATGCTGAAGGCCTTCGACAGCGAGCGGTACCTGACGCTCCTCGACCGGTTCCAGGCCGAGCTCGACGCGCTCGAGCCGACCGGCTCCGACGTGTCGCTCGACGCACTCGCGCGGCGCGAGCTGAAGAAGCTGCGCAAGGCCGTCCGCGCGCTCCCCGACGAGCCGCAGGACGTCGAGCTCCACGCGATCCGGAAGCTCGGCAAGCGCGCACGCTACGCCGCGGAGCTCGCCGGGCAGACCGAGGTCGTGCGCCGGGCCAAGGTGCTGCAGGACGTGCTCGGCGAGCACCAGGACGCGGTCGTCTCCGAGGAGCGCCTGCGCACGCTCGCGGCAGCAGCTCCGGCGGATCAGGCGCTCGCCGCCGGGCGGCTCGTCGATCGCGAGCAGGCGCGCCACGCCGACGCGCGCGCGGCATGGCCGGCCGCCTGGCGCAAGCTCGAGCACGCCGCTCGCTGATGTCGGTGGCAGAGCCGGTCGTCCGCGCCGGGGGCGGGCTCGTCGTCCGCGACGGAACCGTGCTCCTCGTCCACCGGCCGAAGTACGACGACTGGACGTTCCCGAAGGGGAAGGCCGACGAGGGCGAGAGCTACGAGGACTGCGCGCTGCGCGAGGTCTGGGAGGAGACGGGTCTGCACTGCGCTCTCGGCCGCGAGCTCGAGCCGACTGATTACGTCGATCCGCTCGGCAGACCGAAACGCGTGCGCTGGTGGCTGATGCAGCCGCTCGACGACGACGGCTTCACCCCGGGTCGCGAGATCGACGAGCTGCGCTGGCTCGCCCCCACCGACGCGGCGGCGCTGCTCTCGTACGAACGCGACCTCTCACTGCTCGACGCTGTCGAGTGACCGTGATCCTCCTCCGGCACGCATCAGCCGGCGATCGCAATGCGTGGGACGGCGACGACCGCCTCCGGCCGCTCGACGACGAGGGCTACGACCAGGCGATCGCGCTGCCCGGCGTCCTCGCAGGCCACGGCATCTCGCGCGTCGTCTCGAGCCCGTACCTCCGCTGCATCGAATCGGTCGAGCCGCTCGCCGCAGCACTCGGCCTCACCGTCGAGCTGGACGGGCGCCTCGCCGAGGGCGCGGGCGGCCCCGGCGCGCTCGCCCTGCTCGCGGAGATCGACGGCGGGCTCGCGTGCACCCACGGCGACATCGTCGAAGCGGTGATCGGCCGCGTACTGGAGAAAGGCGCCGCAGTGGTCGTCGAAGTCGACGGCAGCGCGGCGCGCACGTATCCGATCTAGTCGCCCATCAGAACGCGCTCACCGTAGTGTGGAGGACGTGACCATCGCCAGACGTGTGATCGGAGGGCTGCTCGTCGTCATCGGCGCCGTGTGGCTCGGCCAGGGGCTCAACCTGATCAAGGGATCGTCGATGACCGGCAGCACGTTCTGGGCCGTCGTCGGAGGGGCGTGCGTCGTCGCCGGCCTCGGCCTGCTCAGCTGGCCGTGGCGCCAGGCGAAGGAGAAGCGGTAGCGACGAGGTTGAAGTGCTCGACCGTCGGGAACGGCTCGTAGAAGTGATGAAGGAGCCGCCGCCAGTCCTCGTATTCCGACGACTTCCGGAATCCCTCCGTGTGGTCTTCGAGACGCTCCCACGAGACGAGCAGGAGATAGCGGTTCGGCCTCTCCATGCATCGGTGCAGCTGCAGTGACCCGAATCCGGGCATCGAAGCGATGATCGCCTTCGCCTGGGTGAACGCGACCTCGAACTCGTCTTCACGACCCACCGTCACGTCGAGCACTGCCTGCTCGGTGATCACACCGTGATCCTTTCAAACGCGAGACGGTCGGCTACGGTTGGCCGGTGAGCGGAGTCGTCGACCACGTCGGTCTCCGAGTCGGCGATCTGCCGGCGAGCCGGCGGATGTACGAAGCGGCGCTGGCGGAACTCGGATTCGTGGTGCTGTCCGAAGGCGAGTTCGAAGGTGACGCGTACGTCTTGTTCGGGCGCGGCGACAGTGATGACTTCTGCCTGCACAGGGTCGGCAGCAAGCCGGGCCGCGACCGGGTGACCACCGGCGCACACATCGCCTTTTGCGCAGGCGACGCGCGTTCGGTCATGCGCTGGCACGAGGCTGCGGTGGACCACGGCGCGACAGACATCGGGCCCCCCGGCGTACGTCCCGAGTACAGCGGTCACTACTACGCCGCGTTCGTCCTCGATCCCGACGGCAACAACGTCGAAGCCGTGTTCCACAGGCCGACGGACTGAGTATCAGGAGCGCCGCGTCGCGACCCGCAGTCTGTTGCCGTCGGGGTCTTCGAAATCACACTCGCGCCCGGCCAGGCCGTCTTCATCCACGGGGACGCCGAACTCCTTTGAGACGGCATCGATGTCGACGACGTAGAGATGGATGAGGGTCTTCGGGCGCGCGTCACCCTTGTGTTCGGAGAGGTAGAGGCGCACCCGGCCGCGCGCAACGGAGACGAACCACGGTCACCCGGTTTTCCGACCCGTAGGGTCGGCGCCGCGCGGCTAGTGTCGTGCAGGTGACGGTCACTGCTGAGGCGGCGCGCCGCTTTCTCGTTGCGCGGCACTTCCTCGCGCCTGCGAGGTCTCTCCCGGGAGGTCTCGACGGGGTGCTCGAGGTCTTCCGGAAGTTCGGGTCGATCCAGTTCGACCCGATCGCGGTTGCCGGCCGAAACCACGATCTCGTGCTGCACGCGCGAGTCGCCGGCTACGAGCCCGCCTGGTGCGACGTGCTCTACGAACGCCGTGAGATCTTCGAGGCGACCAACAAGGCGCTGTCGTTCGTCCCGACGAGCGAGTTCCCCTGGTTCCGTCATGTCATGGGCCGCAAGGGGCCCCGCTTCCACGCCGCGGCCCTCACCGAGAACGGCGCGGTGGCCGAGCGCGTGCTCGAACGGATCCGCGCGGTAGGACCACTGTGCTCACTCGACTTCGAGCGAGAGACTGGTCCGACGAAGGACTGGTTCGGGATGCCGGAGAACGCCGTGCGCGCCGTGCTCGAGGCGTACACCGTCGCGGGCGTGATCGGCCTTGCGCGGCGCGACGGCAACCGTCGGTACTACGACCTCCTCGAGCGGCTGCTCCCGGCCGAGTTGCTCGCACACGAGGTGCAGGAGCAAGAACAGCTCCGGCACAAGCTCCTGTCCCGCTACCGCTCCCACGGCCTGCTCGGCGCCGGCGGCGCCGGCGGCACCTTCGCCCGCATCGCCAACCCGCCGGAGCGCAAGGCGCTGCACAAGGAGCTGGTCGAGCTCGGCGCGCTCGTGCCCGTCGAGGTCGAGGGCGTGCGCGGCAAGCGCTTCGTCCTCGCCGAGGAGCTCGCGCTGTTGCAGGCGCCACCGGAGCCGACCCCCTCCGTCGCGTTCATCGCCCCATTCGACTCGCTGCTGTGGGACACAGCCCTCCTCTTGAGCCTGTTCGCCTTCGACTACGTGTGGGAGGGCTTTTTCCCGCCGGCAAAGCGCCGCTGGGGTTATTACGTTCTCCCGATCGTCTTCGGCGACCGCTTCGTCGGCCGGATCGAACCGCGGATCGACCGGGACCGAGCCGGCGTGGAGGTGCTCGACGTCTGGTGGGAGGACGGCTTCTCACCGCGCCACGCCGACGGATTCGTCGACGCGATGCGCGACGCGCTCCGCGCCTACCTGCGCTTCGCCGGCGCCGCCCGCCTCGACTGGGCACCGAACCTCGCAACGGAGAAGCGGCTCTTCCTCATCCGCCCGTGACCGAGACGAGTGAGTACGCGCGGCGCGAGAGGTTCGACAACGCCGAGCGGAACGCACTTCCTGCCGAGACGTTCAACCGTCGACTGGGCCAGCTCGGCGTGATGGTCAGGTGAAGCTTGCGATCCCACACCATGAGGAATCCCGAGATCGAGGCGGTCGTCGCCGAGCCCGTCTCGCTGGCTAGTCGTCCCGGCGAAGTACGCCCGCCGCCAGCGCGATGATTCCCACCAGAGCCGCGACGACGCAGAACGACGTCGTGAGCGACGACGCCGACGCGATGCCGCCGATCACTCCGGGCGCGACGAGACCGCTCGCATAGGCGACGACGGCGACGCCGGCGATGCTGCGCGCTGGATGTGCGCCCACCCGCCCGGCCGCCGCGAACACGAGCGGAACGACGACCGCCAGCCCGATCCCGAGCAGCGCGAAGCCTGCGAGGCCGACCGCCAGGCTCGGGGCAAGCACGACCGCGACGGCGCCGACGAAGGCGCACACTCCCGACAGCCGGACCGTGCGGACCGGCCCCAGCCTGCGGACCACGCGGTCGCCCATGAGCCTGACCGTCGCCATCGCGACGGCGAACGCCGAGACCGCGAGCGCCGCGACGCTCGCCGACCCGCCGAGTTCGTTCCGGATGTAGAACGCCGACCAGTCTGTCCCGGCCTGCTCGCCGAAGACGGCGCAGAGACCGACCAGCCCGATCAGGAGGATCGGCCGGGTCGGGAGTGCGAAGTGCGGCGGCGCAGGCGCATCGCTCACCGTCGGATCCTCGATCAGCAGCTGCGCGACGGACGCGCCGATCGCGGCGAGCACGAGCGCCTCGACCGCGAACTGGAGGCGCGTGTCGATGCCGGCGTGCGACGCGAGCGCCGACACGGCCGACCCGACGAGGACGCCGACGCTCCAGAAGCCGTGGAGGCTCGACATCACCGACCGGCCGAACAGCTTCTCCACAAGGACGCCCTCCGCGTTCATTGCCATGTCCGCGAGCCCCGCCACCGCGCCGAAGACGAGTAGGACCGCGCACAGCGCCGCGAGCGACGTCGGCAGCGCGGGAAGGACGAGGCACGCGGACCATCCGACGATCGTCGCCGTGACGAACGGGCGGAGCGCGAAGCGGTGGGCGAGACGGCCCGAGAAGGGCATCGCGAGCAGGGCGCCGACCCCGGGCATGAGGAGCGCGATCCCGAGATGTCCGACGCCGACGCCGACGTGCGACGCGATCCACGGAATGCGGGCGGCGAAGCTGCCCGTGACGCATCCGTGCACCGCGAACACGGCCGCGGTCCCGCGGCGCGCACGCTGGACGTCGGGCGCCGACGCGGTCACGGCCCGAGACTATCCGGCGCCCGGCCGATACCGGTTCGTCCGTAAGTGAGGAGAGTGCGGTCGCTTGCGCCAGTGTTCCGGAGTGACGCCTGAAAAGGTGAGGCTGGATCTGTCCGCGGCCGATGAGCTTTCGATGGTTTGTCAGTCTCTACGGCGATGCGGCCGAAGCGGGCCGTCGGTACAAGGAGTCATGAGATGACGCGATACCTGATCTCGTTCGATGACGGCGCGATGACCTTCCCCGCGGAGGATCTTCCCGACGTGGCCGAGGCTGCGCACGCGGTGGTCGAAGAGGCCAAGGATTCCGGCGTCTGGGTGTTCGGCGGCGGACTGTATTCGCACGACGAGGTGAGCGTGGTGGCGATCGATGGGACGGTCACTGAAGGTCCGTACCCGGAGAGCAAGGCGTACATCGGCGGATTCTCGGTCGTCGATGTGCCCTCGCACGAGGAGGCGCTGGAGTGGGCCGCCAAGATCGCCGTCGCCTGCCGCTGTGCGCAAGAGGTCCGCGAATTCGTGCCCGACCCGACCGTCTGAAGTGCGATCCGGCCCAATCGGATCACGACCCTACTCCTGAAGCAAACCAAGACGACACCCGTCTGCGCCGGCGATCAGGAGTTTCACTCGCCGGCTGCCGGTTCAAGCGGTTTCTGTCCTGTGCCGATGGGTCTGTTGTCGTGCATCTTCGTCATTGGCAGCTGGTTCTTGTCGCCGTAGGGCTTCTGGTCGCGGGTTTCGCGCCGGCGCTCGCTCTTTCGCAGAGTGGAGCTGTGCGCGGGACAGGGACGACGATCATGCTCGTGATCTCAGGGCAGACGACGACCATGTCGTCCGCGGCGATCGAGAAGAAGGTCACCACCGGGATGACGGCTGCCGCTGCTAAGAACGCGCAGATCATCGTTGTCGTGAACGGTCGCGTGATCGCTAATTCGCCGGCCTCGTCGTACCGGGACTTCGCCCTGAACGCCGCCCGCAACGCGGCACTCGTCAATCTCCGCAGCTCGATCCCCTCGATCGAGATGTACAACGTCGACAACGTCCCACACGGCCGCTATGACCCGGATCCGGCGACGAGCAGGACCGACCGCGGCTATTCGGGAATGACGATCGCTCTGCTCGCGCACGCCTACGACACGGATCTCCTGCACGACCATCTCAAGCTGTTCCGCGTCTCACCCAGGAACTACTGCGTGCAGAGCACTGTCGACGGCCAGGCGGCGTTCAAAGACGGCCCCTCAGCGCCGCTCGCATACGGTCACTGCTGAGCGCCACGCATCCGCCTCGTGCTGGTCATCGGCGTCGTCGGCAGGCACCGGATCAGCGTCGCCTGAGCAGTACGCGGTCGGCCCTCGCGTCCGCCAGTGTTTCGGAGTGACGCCTGAGGAAGCGTTGTCAGCGCCTAGAAACGCAAGCACCGCGCTGCGTTACGCAACTCCGGCGCGACGCCTTCGCCAGGCCGGAAGCGCTCGCCAGAGTCGCCCTACGAGGATTGTCGCGACGATCCAGAGGATGTAGAAGAGAGGTGTGAAGGCGCCTCCGGTCCACGTTCCGTGGCCGTCGCTGAACGTGTAGGTGACGGTGCTCTGCAGATGCGAGATGCCACCCCAGGTGTAGGTGCCGGTGGCGGCGGGGTGGGCGGCGATGATCCCGCTGGCGAAGGCGTTCGTTGCGTCGGCGAAGAACGAAAGGGCAAGGAAGGGAACGATGACGAAGAAGAGGCCCGCTGCTATCCAGGAGTGACGGGGCCCCGATCCGAACGCGGCCGAGAGGTACTCCTGCGCGAGTTCGGCGCTGCCGCCGAGGTTGCGTAGCGCCTGGGTCGTGCCGACATCCCGGGCGCCGGTGACGAGATTCTGACGCACCTCCCGGCGGGTCTCGATGCGGGCCCTGCGCGGCAGGTCGTAGAGGCGCTGGTCGAGCGTCCAGACGACGCGCTCGATACGCAGTCGGTCGAACCAGGTAACGGTGTGCTGCATGTCAGGCTCCTTCCAGGGGCTCCGCGGGGAGGGGACGAGCAAGCTGCGCGCCGACAACAGCGGTGAGGGACATCCAGTCGGCGGTCCCCGCGGTGAGGGCTTCGCGGCCGGCGACGGTCGGTCGGTAGTACTTGCGCGCTGGGCCGGCGTTCGAAGCGACAAGCCGCGTGCTGACGCGGCCTTCTCGCTCGAGCCGGGCTAGGGCCGGGTAGACCGTGCCCTCGAGGATCCCGGTCAGCCCGACTTCGTGCAGGCGCTGGACGAGCTCGTATCCGTACGACTCTCGTTCGGAGAGCAGATGCAGCAACAGAAGGGATAGGACACCTTTCAGCAGCTGGGAATCGTGTTCCGAGCCCATAAAGCTATGTTATGTCCACTACTGTTCTATGTCAAGTAGTATGACTCGGATAGGAGCCTCCGATGAGAGTCCGACGTCCACCTATGCCAATGAAGGACGAGCGCGGGAGCCGATCGCGCTCGCTTGGGCGAGAGTCCTCTCGCCTGGTGTCCCGCGGAAGCTAGGCCGCGGCTTCCGCGACCCAGGCGAGCACCGCGCCTTCGCGGATGCCGCCGTCGCAGACGTGCAGCGGGACGCCGATGCGGCTCTGCACCTCGGCGAGGATGACGAGGCCGGCGGGAAGGATCCGCGCGCGGGCGCGGTCGACGCCGAAGCGGCGGGAGATCGTGCGCGGCGGATTCCTCCGGACGAGCCGCAGTGCCTCCGCGAGCTCGTCTGCGCCGAGGGTCGACCCGACGAGGCGGCGTGCGGCACGGGCGCTGCCGCCGACGGCGAGGGCGGCTTCGACGCGAGCCGGCTCGACTCCGGCGAATGCGGATCCCGTCTCGACGAGCGCGTCCCCGTGCTCGTCGTCGCCGAAGCGGTCGCTGTCGAGCCTCGTCGTCAGCCGCACGGAACCGAGGTCGACCGAGCACACCCAGTCCGGCACCCGGCCGGGCGACCCGACGGCGATCTCGGTCGAGGCCCCGCCGACGTCGCAGACCGCGATCGTGCCCGGCAGCTCGATCGGCGCGGTGGCGACGGCGCCACCGTACGCAAGCCGGCCCTCCTCCTCCGTGGTGAGGACGCGAACCGGGACGCCCGCCGCACGCGTCAGCGCGGCCACGAGCGCGTGCGCGTTGCCGCTCTGCCGGCCGGGCGCAGTGACGAACACGTCGAGCGACTCGATCCCCTGCTTGCGCGCGGCGGCGGCAAGCTTCCGCACCGCCTTCGCCGCAGCGACGATGTGAACGTCGGAGACGACGCCGTAGCGCTCGATCTCCTCGCCGAGCGAGAGACGAACCTTCTCCTTGTCGAGCGGAACGACCTCGCCATGCTCCACGCTCGCGACGAGCAGGCGAGTCGTGTTCGAGCCGACGTCGAGGACCCCGATACGCACTGACGCGCATGGTAGGTCCGGCATCGGAGGACGGTGGCGCGCTGCCGTGAACGTCCGGTGACAACGTGGTGAAAACCCGGTTAGGAAACGTCAGCGCGAGCGCGCGAGCGAGATCCGGCGGCGGGCGCGTCGCATCAGGACGCTCTGGGCGGAGCGCGGCCGCTCGTCTTCCTTCTTGGGCCGGACGCGCTTCCACGTGCCGTCTCCGGCGAGATCCCAGGAGCTGGCGGTGTCGGCGAGCAGCGCGTCGAACGTCGACACGAGCTCGGCCTGGAGCACGACGTCCTCGACAGGCGTGACCACCTCGACGCGGTGATCGAGGTTGCGCGGCATCAGATCGGCGCTGCCCATGTACGTGGCGCTGTGGTCGCCCGCCTCGAACATGAACACGCGGCTGTGCTCGAGGAAGCGGCCGAGCACGCTCCGCACCTTGATGCGCTCGCTCAGCCCGGGAACTCCCGGGCGCAGCGAGCAGACGCCGCGGCAGAGGATGTCGATGCGCGCGCCCGCGTCCGACGCCGCGTACAGAGCGTCGATCACCTCGACGTGCGTCAACCCGTTCACCTTGATGCGGATGCGCGCCTTCTTGCCCTCGCGTGCCGCCGCGGCGACGCCGCTGATCTCGTCGAGCAGCCGCTGCCGCAGCGTGAACGGCGCGACGAGCAGCTTGCGGAAGCGCGCCGGCCGTCCGAAGCCCGTCAGGTAGTTGAACAGGTCGGCCACGTCTGCGGCGATGTCCTCGTCGGCGGTGAAGAGGCCGAAGTCCTCGTACGAGCGGGCCGTGACGTTGTTGTAGTTGCCCGTGCCGAGGTGAACGTAGCGGCGCAGCCCACCCGCCTCGCGCCGGACGACGAGCGTCGTCTTCGCGTGGATCTTCATCGAGGGGAAGCCGTAGACGACGTGCACGCCCGCCTGCTCGAGCGCGCGGGACCATTCGATGTTGCGTCGCTCGTCGCCGCGCGCCTTGATCTCGACGAGGCAGACGCTCTGCTTGCCGAGCTCCGACGCCTCGATCAGCGCGGGGACGAGCGGTGTGTCGTCGCCGGTGCGGTACACCGTCGACTTCAGCGCGATCACGTCCGGGTCGGTCGCGCACGCGTTGAGGAACGCCTCGAAGCTCGCCGCGAACGAGTCGTACGGGTGGTGCACGAGGATGTCGCCGGCGCGGATCGCGGCGAACTGCTCGCCGCCCTCGAGACCGGCGAGCGGCGGCCGGGCCACCGGGATCCACGGGTCGTTCTTCAGGTCGGGCCGGTCGACCCGCATCAGCTCCATCACGTCTGCGAGGTCGAACGTGCCGGCGATCGGGTAGACGAGATCGTCGGCGACGCCGAGGCCCTGCTGCAGGCGCTCGCGCAGCGACTGCGACATCGAGCCGGAGACCTCAAGCCGCGTCACCTCGCCGAAGCGAGCGCGGCGCAGCTCGACCTCGACCGCCTCGAGCAGGTCGTCGGCCTCGTCGGAGACTTCGAAGTCGGCGTCGCGCGTGACGCGGAAGAGCGACCGCTCGAGCACCTCCATTCCCGGGAACAGGCTCGGCAGGAAATCGGTGAGCACCTGCTCGAGCGGCACGAGCCGTCCCTCGCGGCCGACCGGGAGGAAGCGCGGCAGGCCCTCGGGCACCTTCACGCGCGCGAACCGCTCCTCGTTCGTCTCCGGGTCGCGTACGAACACGGCGAGGCTGATCGAGAGCGCGGAGATGTACGGGAACGGCTGGCCGGGACCGACCGCGAGCGGCGTCAGCACCGGGAAGATGTCCCGCTCGAAGATCTCCACGAGCTCGAGACGCTCAGCGTCGGACAGCTCGTCGACGCGGGAGACGACGATCCCCTCCGCGGCGAGCGCCGGCACGAGCTCGCGCGACCAGGCGTGCGCCTGTTCCGCGTAGAGCTCGATCACGCGCTTCCGTGCGTCGATCAGCGCCTGCTGCGGCGTGCGGCCGTCCGGCGAGCGCACGGTCACGCCCGCCGCCGCCTGGCCGGTCAGGCCGGCGATCCGCACCATGAAGAACTCGTCGAGCATCTGCGAGAAGATCGCGCAGAAGAAGACGCGCTCGAGGAGCGGCAGATCCTGGTCCTGGACGAGCTCGAGCAGCCTGGCGTCGTAGTCGAGAAAGGACAGCTCGCGGTTGATGAGACGGTCTGCCGCGGCTGCCGTCCGCTTTTTCGTGCGAACCGGCGCCATCGCGTACTCCCAGCCTTCGGTCGGGGGACGCTAGGTTAGCGCGAAGTACAGCGCCGCAGCCCCGCCGGCCACGAAGCAGTAGATCGCGAACGGCATCAGCGTGTACTTCTCGAAGTAGCGCATCAGGAACTTCACCGAGAACCACGCCGCGATCGCAGCGCAGATCGCGCCGACGAGAGCGGGGCCGCGGACGCCGTTGCCCTGTGAGCCCGCCAGCTCCGGGAGCTTCAGCACCGCGGCCGCGAAGATGATCGGCGTCGCCAGCAGGAACGCGAACCGGGCCGCATCCTTGTGCGACAGCCCGACGAGGAGCCCGCCCGCCATCGTCGCGCCCGAGCGCGAGAAGCCGGGGATGAGCGCCAGCGCCTGCGCCGAGCCGACGAGGGCCGAGTCGCGCCAGCTCACCTGCCGCGCGATACGGGTGTCGTCGTCCGTCTCCGTCGTCGGCGCGCGTCGCCGCAGCAGCTCCGCGCCGTAGAGGAGCAGGCCGTTCAGGCAGAGGAAGATCGATGCCGACTGCGGCGAGGCGAAGATGGTCCGCAGCTTGTTCTGAAGCAACAGCCCGAGGATCCCGGCCGGGATCGTGCCGACCACGAGCAGCCAGCCGAGCTTCGCGTCCGAGTCGTCCGGCGCGATCTCGCGATCGCGCAGGGAACGGCCGAGCCCGCGCAGGATCCGGAACCAGTCCTGCCGGAAGAAGACGAACAGCACGATCGCGGTGGCGAGGTGCGTCGCGACGAGGAACGTCAGGAAGTACGAGTCGTTCTGGTGGATGTTCCAGCCGAACAGCGACGGGAGGATGACGCTGTGGCCGAGGCTGGAGACCGGGAACAGCTCGGACACGCCCTGGAGGAAGCCCAGGACTGCGGCCTGGAAGTAGCTGATCGGCACGACGCGCTACGCGGCCGTGGCCGGCGTCTTCTTCTTGCCCGTGTTGAACCAGGCGAAGACGAGGCAGGCGACTCCGAGCAGGAACGCGGCGATCCCGTGCTTCACGTGGTGGTGGCTCGAGCCGGCCTGGTGGCCCGGGAAGAAGGACGGGAGCGACTTCGCCGGCTCCGCCCAGTAGACGATCGAGATGGCGATCAGCACGATCCCGAGCACGATCGCGAGAATGACGAGGATCCTGCGGCGGTCCATCGCGGCAATTCTAGGGGGACGGCTACGACTGCGTCGTGGGATGCGACGCGTCGGTGAACTCGCGGAACTCGGCCGTCAGCAGGTATGCCGTCTGCTCGCCGATGTCGACCGCGCGGTCGCCGATCCGCTCGATCGTCCGCGCCGCGACGACCATCCGCAGCCCCCACTCGCGCATCGCCGGGTCGGCCATGACGTCGACGAGGCGCTCGACGAAACGCCGGTTCGCCCGGTCGATCAGCTCGTCGAGGTCGACGAGGCTCTCGGCGCCGGCGAGGTCGCGGCGGTCGAACGAGTCGAGCGCGACGCGGCACATCTCCTCTGCGCGCTCGCCCATCTCGACGAGCACCTCGACGAGCCCCGGATCCGGGTCGATGTCGACGACGAGCTTCGAGAGCTTTGCGATCGTGACGGCGCCGTCGGCGGTGCGCTCGAGCAGCAGGTTGATGTGCAGGATGGCGAGCAGCAGCCGGAGATCGCGGGCGACGGGCGTCTGGAGCGCGAGCAGCGACTGGATCGAGCTCTCGATGCCGAGGAAGAGCCGGTCGACCTCGTCGTCGAAGGCGATCACCTCGTCGGCGAGCTCCTCGTCGCGCTCCTGGAGCGCGCGCACGGCGCCATGGACCGCCGTGATCGCACGCTGAGCCTCTTCCTGGAGCTGCGCCTCGATCTGGCTCAGGTCGTCGTCGATCGGCATTGCGACACCGTACTCCCTTCCCATGCGGGTTTCCGAGGGTGGTTCACCGCTTCGTTACCACCGTGTCACACGCCAGTATCCCACCCCTTGGGGCCGCGGTCGTACCGTGGCCGCGAACCCCAAGGAGGAGAAAAAGCAATGCGGAAACTCGGCCCTTCGACTCGCATTTTCGCGCTCGTCGCGCTCGCCGGAGCCGTGACCGCCGTCGCGGTCGGCGCCGCCGGAGCCTCGACGAACCGCCAAAGCGCCACCACCATCACGGGCGCCGGGTCCACGTTCGTAGCGCCGCTGATCGCGCAGTGGATCTCGCCGCTCGGCTCGGCCTACGGCTACGAGCTCCAGTACAGCGCGGTCGGCTCGGGCGCAGGCATCGCGTCCATCACGTCGCGCACCGTCGACTTCGGCGCGAGCGACGCGCCGCTCAGTCCCGACCAGTTCTCCGCCTGCAACAGCTGCGAGCAGATTCCGTGGGCACTCGGCGGAACATCGATCATGTACAACCTTCCAGGCGTCAAGAACCTGCTGCACATGGACGGCCCGACGCTCGCGAAGATCTTCATGGGCCAGATCACAACCTGGAACGATCCGGCAATCGCGAAGCTGAACCCGGGCGCGTCCCTCCCGAGCACGAAGATCACGATCGCGCACCGCTCGGACGGGTCAGGCACGACCTACAACCTGACCGACTATCTGTCCAGCGTCAGCTCCGCCTGGAGCTCGCAGGTCGGCAAGGGCACCGCAGTCAACTGGCCGGTCGGAGTCGGCGGCAAGGGCAGCTCCGGCGTGTCGGCGATCGTCGGACAGACGCCGGGCGCGATCGGCTACGCCGATGTCGCCTATGCGATCTCGAACCACTTCAGCTACTTCGCGATGAAGAACAAGTCAGGGAAGTTCACGACCCCCGGCCTGCGCGGGATCCTGGCGGCCGCGACGAGCGACCAGAAGCCGGCCGCCGACAACTCGCTCTCGATCGTCAACCCGCCGAAGAAGTACGCGAACGCGTACCCGATCTCGACGTTCACGTACGTGATCGTGCCGCTGCAGTCGTCCAAGGCGCCCGACCTGAAGAAGTTCCTCTTCTGGGCGGTCACCAAGGGGCAGACGTACGCGCCGAAGCTCCGCTTCGTGCCCCTGCCGAAGAGCGTGCTCGTCGTGGCCGAGAAGGCGATCGCGAAGATCCACTCGTAGGGGCCGAGTGACCTCGGCAGATCTGACCGCTGACGCAACCCGCCGCCCCTTCACGGGGCGGCGGTTGCGCTTTGGCGACGCGGTGCTTCAGGTGGTCGCGGGAGCGGCGGCGCTGGCCGTCACCGTTCTCGTCGGACTGATCGTCTGGAAGGTGTTCGAGCAGGCGTGGCCTGCGATCCAGAAATACGGCCTTGCCTTCATCACGCGGGTTGCCTGGAACCCGGTGCTGGGCCGCGAGCTTTACGGCGCCGGCAGCTTCCTCTTCGGCACGGTGGTCACCTCGCTCGGCGCCCTGCTGCTCGCTGCACCGCTCGCCATGGGGATCGCGCTCTTCCTCACGGAACTCGCTCCGAAAGCCCTCCGGGGCCCGGTCACGGCGCTCGTCGAGACGCTCGCCGCCATCCCGAGCGTCGTGCTCGGCCTCTGGGGGATCCTCGTGCTCGGCCCGGTGCTGCGGTCGACGGTCGAGCCCTGGCTGCACAGCGCCTTCGGCTTCATCCCGCTGTTCGGTGAGCCGTCGTCGGCCGGCGCGAGCATGTTCACGGCGATCATCGTGCTGACGATCATGATCCTGCCGATCGTGTCCAGCATCAGCCGAGAGCTGTTCCTGGGTGTGCCGCACGATCTGAAGGAAGGCGCACTCGCCCTCGGCACGACACGCTGGGAGATGGTGCGCGGCGTCATCTTTCCGTACTCGAGCGGCGGTATCGCTGCCGCGTTGATCCTCGGGCTCGGGCGTGCACTCGGCGAGGCGATCGCGGTCACTCAGGTGATCGGCGGCGGCGTCTCGATTCAGTGGAACCTTTTCGCCGGCGGCGACTCCCTGGCCAGCAAGATCGCGGCGTCGTATCAGGGCGCGACGTCGAACCTCGAGACCGCCTCGCTGATCTACCTGGGCGCGATCCTGCTCGTGTTCTCACTCATCGTGAACGTTGTGGCCCAGTGGATCGTCCGCCGCTCGGCGAGGAAGCACGGCATCACCCGCGGAGGGCACGCATGAGCGCCCAGGGTCTCACCGGCCCCAACCTCCGCCACGACCGGCTGCCCCGACGGCGCGCGGTCAACCGCCTGATGGAAACGCTTGCATGGATCGCCGCGGCAATCGCCGTCGGCATTCTCGGCGTCGTCATCTTCTCGGTCGCACGGCACGCTTTGCCGGCGCTGAACTTCAACCTGATCACGAAGGATCCGATCCAGTTCAGCCTCACGAACGCGCCGCAGGGACTCCGGAACGCGTTCGTCGGCACGATCGTGATCGTCGGCATTGCCACGTTGATGGCGCTGCCCGTCGGCATCCTCGTCGCCATCTATCTGAATGAGTTCGCTCCCGCATCGATCCGCAACGCCGTGACGATGGTGCTCGACGTCCTCAACGGCGTGCCGGCGATCGTGATCGGCATCTTCGTGTTCGGGCTCTTCGTCGTCGGCCGCGGTCAGAGTGGCTTCGCGGGCTCCTTCGCGCTCGCCTGCCTGATGGTGCCGCTCGTCTCCCGCTCGACGATGGAGATCCTCGCACTCGTGCCGAACTCGCTTCGGGAGGCGAGCCTCGGGCTCGGCGTACCGCACTGGCGCACGACGCTGAGCATCGTGCTGCCGCAGAGCGTCGGCGGCATCCTCACCGGCACGGTGCTCGCGGTCGCCCGCGTCGCCGGCGAGACCGCGCCGCTGCTGTTCACCTCGTCGCTGGTCGGTACTCAGACGAGCTGGAATCCGCAGCACGCGCTGCAGACCATTCCCGTGGCGATCTTCGAGCTGTCGGAGTCGCCGGACCCCGCCGACCACGCCCGCGCCTGGGCCGCCGCGCTCGTGCTGCTGCTGTTCATCCTGTTCACGAGCCTCGGGGCGCGCTGGCTCGCCAACCGCAACCGCAGCAAGCTCGCCGCCCGGTGATGGAAGGAGACGAGGAGATGTCGACTACGATCGCACCGACCATGCGCGTGGAGACCCGCCGCCAGCCGTTGCCGCCTCGCGAGCGGCTCGAGCGCATCTTCAGCATCGAGGGTCTCGACGCCGTCTACAGCGGCAAGCCCGCGGTCAAGAACGTGACGATGGAGGTCTACAAGAACCTCGTCACCGCGATCATCGGCCCCTCCGGCTGTGGCAAGAGCACGTTCATCCGCTGCCTCAACCGGATGAACGACCTGATCCCCGGCTTCACGCAGACAGGGACGATCCGCTACCACGGCCAGGACATCTGCGCGTCGAACATCGATCCCGTCGCCGTGCGCAGGAACATCGGCATGGTCTTCCAGCGGCCGAATCCGTTCCCGAAGTCGATCCGCGACAACGTCGCCTGGGGCATGAACGTGCTCGGGATCAAGGACAACCAGGAAGAGCGGATCGAGCGCGCGCTGACGCAGGCGGCGCTCTGGGACGAGGTCAGGGACCGGCTGAAGGCGAGCGCGCTGTCGCTCTCGGGCGGCCAGCAGCAGCGGCTCTGCATCGCGCGCGCGATCGCCGTCGAGCCGGACGTCGTGCTCATGGACGAGCCGGCGTCGGCGCTCGACCCGATCGCGACGCAGGCGATCGAGGAGCTGATGCACAACCTGAAGAGCGAGTACACGTTCGTGATCGTCACGCACAACATGCAGCAGGCCGCGCGCGTCGCCGACATGACCGCGTTCTTCTCCATCTCGCAGGGCAGCGAGGGACAGCGCTTCGGCGAGCTGATCGAGTACGACGCGACCGAGAAGATCTTCACGGCGCCCTCGGACAAGAAGACAGAGGACTACGTCACCGGCCGCTTCGGCTAGGCCGCGGCGGTCGCGGGCGTCTTCCAGAAGCGGCGCGCCCAGAGCGCGACGTAGACGAGCCCGACGAGCACGGGCACCTCGATCAGCGGGCCGACGACGCCGGCCAGCGCCTCCCCGGAGGCGGCGCCGAAGACCCCGACGGCGACGGCGATCGCCAGCTCGAAGTCGTTCGAGGCGACGGTGAACGACAGGCTCGCCGTCTGCGGGTACGGGAAGCCGATCAGCTTGCCGATCGAGAACCCGGCGACCCACATGACCGCGAAGTAGGCGAGCAGCGGCACCGCGATCCTCGCGACGTCCTGCGGCTGCGACGTGATGGTGTCGCCCTGGATCGCGAACAGCACCACGATCGTAAACAGCAGGCCGTACAGGGTGATCGGGCTGATCCGCGGGATGAACCGCTGCTCGTACCATTCGCGCCCCTTGCGCTTCAGCCCGATCCGGCGTGTGAGGAATCCGGCGGCGAGCGGGATGCCGAGGAAGATGAGCACCGTGCGCGCGACCTCCCAGATGCCGACCTCGAAGCCCTGCGTATCGAGGCCGAGCCAGCCGGGCAGGACGGTCAGGTAGAAGTAGCCGAGCAGCGAGAACGCGGCAACCTGGAAGAGAGCGTTGAAGACGACGAGCACCGCCGCCCGGTCCCGGTCGCCGTTGGCGAGGTCGTTCCAGATCAGCACCATCGCGATGCAGCGCGCGAGACCGACGATGATCACGCCGGTGCGGTAGGCGGGCTGATCGGCGAGGAAGACCCACGCCAGCGTGAACATGAACAACGGCCCGATCACCCACGAGAGGAACAACGACACGCCGAAGAAGCGGCGGTCGGAGACGCCGTCGGTCTTCGCGCGACCGAGCTCCTCGTAGCGGACCTTCGCCAGCACCGGGTACATCATCAGCAGCAGGCCGAGCGCGATCGGCAGGCTGACGGTGCCGACCCGGAGCTTGTCGAGGCCGTCGTTGAGACTGGGGATCAGCCTGCCGAGCCCGAGCCCGACTGCCATGGCGAGCGCGATCCAGAGCGGCAGAAAGCGGTCGAGCGTCGACAGCTTCCTCAGCACCGCTGCGTCCTCCGGCGGCGGCAATGCCGCCGGGCGGCGGATGGTCTCAGTCGCAGCCACGGGTGTCCACGTCGACCGCGTCCGCCAGCAGCGAGCCGAGAAGCTCGCGCGCTTCGGCGAGCCGGTCGCGGCTCACGCAGTAGCACGTACGCAAGCCCTCGATCTCGCCGCTGACGAGTCCCGCGTCCTTGAGCACCTTCAGATGCTGGGAGACGGTCGCCTGCGCGAGAGGAATCTCGTCGACGATCTGGCCGCAGAAACACGAGTCGCGGGAGAGAAGCAGACGAAGGATGCGGACGCGCGCGGGGTGGCCCAGCGCCTTTGCGAGCAACGCGAGGTCTGCGTCGCGCTGCTCGCTCGCTTCGAAGATCGGCACGGCCGCGGTCATGCCACCCCGGCTGTGTGATGTCGCGCGGCTGCGGCGATCCCGGCGGGAACGGCGCGCAGCGGCTTTGTGCGCGGGATCGCGTGCCCGCAGGCATACGTCGTGCCGCCGACGCGGTAGTCGGCGGAGTCGAGGAGATGGTCGACGCAGAGACCGACGCCGCAGTGCCGGCAGACACCGACGGCAGGCACGCTGTCGTTGGCCTTGGCGCACTCGAAGCAGTTCATGGACGGCGCCTCCTGATCGTTGATCGCAAATCAACGATCGTTCCTCCGCCTGTCGGCGGCATCGGCGGGATGCCGCAGTCCGCCGCCGGAGAACTACCTAGGCGGCCGGGAAACGGCAGACGATCTCGAGGCCGCGGCCGGGGCCGCCGTTCGCCTCGATGGTGCCGCCGGCGGCGGTGACGACGTGCTTGACGATGGCGAGGCCGAGGCCCGTGCCGCGGGAGGAGCGTGCCTGGTCGGCGCGGTAGAAGCGCTCGAACAGCCGCGGCAGGTCCGCCTCGGAGACGCCCTTGCCGTCGTCGGCGACGATGAGCAGCGGCTCGGGTCCCTCCTGCGTGAGCGAGACGGTGCAGCGGCTCGCGGTGCCCGCGTAGCGGATCGAGTTCTGGACGAGGTTCTCCGCGACGACGCGCAGCATCCGGGGCCGCAGCGGCAGCTCGATCTCGGGGCCGGCGAGGAGGACGAGCCCGACCTGCGCCCGCTCCGCCCGCGCCCCGTACGTGGCGATCACCTCCTCGAGGATCGGCATCGCGACGGTTCGGCCGAGCGAGACGACCTCGCGGCCGGTCTCGAGCTCGCCGAGGAAGAGCACGTCGTCGATCAGCTCCCGCGCCTGGTGCACCTCCAGGCGGGCCTGCTCGACGAGCTGGTCGACGTCCGCCTCCGGAAGCGTCGCGCTCTCCAGCAGGACGAGCATCCGCGCGAGCGGCGTCCGGAGCTCGTGCGAGACGGCGGCGGTGAAGCCGGCCCGTAGCTCCTGGTACGCCGACAGCTCCGGGAGCGCATCGAGGAAGAGCACGAGCGGGCCGGGATCGGCGCCCTCCGCGTCCTCTCCGAACCGGCGGCCCGGCGTCACGTCGCCGAGCGCCTCCGCAGCAGCGGGACTGGCCGCGACGAGCCGCCGCTCGCTGTCCAGCACGACGACGGCCTCCCCGACGGTCGCCAGCATCGCGCTGATCCGCTCCACTTCGGCACGATTCACCACACCTTCACCAGCCGTTCACCCCTCGCCAACCCGTCGATACCGTCCAGACGCCGATAATGACACCGATGCCCAAGGTCCTCATCGTCGAGGACGACGAGGTGATCGCCCAGGGTATGGCGCGGCACCTCGGCGCCGCGGGATTCGACGCCGTCTGGGTCGGCAACGGCGACCAGGGACTCGCGCGGCTCCGGTACGAGAAGCCGGACGCGTGCGTGCTCGACCTGATGCTGCCCGGACTCGACGGCTGGAAGCTGATCGAGACGGTCCGCGCGGAGGGAATCGCCACGCCGATCGTCGTCGTCTCCGCGCGCGGCACCGAGCACGATCGCGTCCATGCGCTGGAGATCGGCGCCGACGACTATCTCGTCAAGCCCTTCTCGATGAAGGAGCTCGTGGCGCGGGTGCGCGCCGCCGCCCGTCGCGGAATCCGCCGCGAAGAGACGCCGCGCGGCGAGCCGATCGAGGTCGAGGAGCTGATGATCGACCCGCGCGAGGTGCAGGCGTACGTCGACGGCGAGAGCGCCGAGCTGACGCCGACCGAGTTCCGGCTCCTCTACCAGCTCGCCCTCGACCGCGGCCGCGTCTCGACCCGCGACGAGCTGCTGCAGAAGCTCTGGGGACGCCGCGAGTCGCACCGCGACCGCACGGTGGACGTCTTCGTGCGCCGGCTGCGGGAGAAGATCGACCGCCGCGCGTCGCGCCACACGTTCATCCAGACACGCTACGGCGTCGGCTACAAGCTCGAGGCGGTGCCCAAGGACCGGGCCGCCGCCAGCGGCGCCCGGTAGCGAAGCCGTCACGGCTCGTTCACCGAACCGACGCCCACCGCCGCAGCGAACGCGCCCACCATGCGGACCGTGCGGTTCGCAGTTGTCGCCCATCACAGCACGGACACGAACGAGGCGCTCGCCGCGGCCGCCGAGTCGCTGGGGGCGGCGGCCGCGGTGCTGGCGCCTCGGGACGCGCTGTGCGTGCTCCAGCCGGGCGACGTCGCTCTCGGTCGCCTCGACGTCCGCGAAGGACTCGACGGGATCGAGAGCGGCGAGCTGGAGCTGGAGCGGCTCGCCGCGTTCGGCGTGGAGGTGCTGAACCCGCCGCGCGTGCTCGCCGCCGCCCACGACAAGCTGCTGACGGCGCGCGCGCTGCGGCTCGCGGGCCTGCCGCATCCGCGCACGTGGCTGATCGCCGAGGGCATGCCGTCGGCGGCGCCGGAGCTGCCGCTCGTCCTCAAGCCGCGCTTCGGCAGCTGGGGCCGAGACGTCGCCCTCTGCCGCACCCGCGAGGAGCTCGACGAGGCGCTCGAGCGCGCCGCCTTCCGCGGCTGGTTCCGCGAGCACGGTGCGCTCGCGCAGGAGCTCGTGCCGCCGCAGGGCTGGGACCTGCGGATCGTCGTCGCCGCCGGCCGCGTCGTCGGAGCGGCCCGCCGGCTCGCCGCTCCCGGCGAGTGGCGCACGAACGTCGCGCTCGGCGGCCACAGCGAGCCGGCCGCCCCGCCGCTGCTCGCGCGGACGCTCGCGCTCGCCGCCGCGCAGGCGATCCGCGCCGATCTCGTCGGCGTGGACCTGCTGCCGACAAGGAACGGCTACGTCATTGCCGAGCTGAACGGAGCGGTCGACGTGCAGCCCTGGTACCGCTACGACGGCGACGTCTACGCGGACGCCGTCTTCGAGCTGATGCGGTCGGTGCGCGACCGCCTCGCTGTTGCATAGGGGAACCCCTGGTTCCCCTATGGGACCCCTCCTCTTCGCGCTCGTGGCGATTGGGGGCGTGCGCTTCGCCGGGAGCGCTGTCCCGGCTGCGCGCGGCTGGTCGCTCTCGACTCAGAGCGGTCTCGACGCTTTGCCTGCGCTGCGCGGCCGGTGGTGACCGACGGCCATCCCCGGCCGCTGGTTCGCCTCCGCCTAACGCGCCTGCGGTCGCGTTAGCCTCCGGCCTTCGTGGCACGGTCGTCGGTGGGTTTCGGCCGGAGGCCGGTGGCCACCTGCCGCTTCCCGCTCGCTTCGTAGACGACGTCGACGCTCTCGTGCTTGCGGTACGAGCCGGCGACGCCGAGCCACATCGACGCCCAGCGCCAGAAGCCGAGCTTGCCCTCCTGGGCGATCGTGCGGGGGAACACGAGCGCCCGGCCATCCAGCTCGTAATCGACGCCACGATCCTGCCGGACGCCGTTCACGTAGACCTCGAACGAGTCGGGCACGTACGCCGGTAGCTCCACGCGCGCGGTTCCGCTCACCCCCATAGAATGCCCGAGGGTTGCGCCGGAAGCTCCTTCTCGTTGTCGTCCTCGCATGCGTTGCCGCGCTCGTGGCGGCCGCCGCTGCGTCAGCGGGCAACGGCGGCTTCGCCCCGGTGACGCCGAACTCGCCGAACGCGGAGAACACGCGCACCGCGTACTTCGTCATCCTCGGCTTCACCGGCGCGATCTTCATCCTCGTCGAGACGCTGCTCGTCGTCTTCATCTGGAAGTACCGGGGCCGCGGACGGCCGCGGACCGCCGACGGCGCGCAGGTGCACGGGCACACGCGGCTCGAGCTGATCTGGACGGTGATCCCCGTGATCATCCTCGGCGTGATCGGGCTCGTCGTCTTCTGGGAGCTGCCGGGCATCGAGAACGCGCCGGCGGCGGCGAACCCGCTGCACGTCACCGTCGAGGGCCACCAGTACTACTGGCAGTTCGACTATCCGAACGGCGCGCGGTCGATCGGCGACCTGCACGCGCCCGTCGGCCAGGTCGTCGACCTGAACGTCGTCTCGGAGGACGTGATCCACAGCTGGTGGATCCCGGCGCTCGGCGGCAAGATCCAGGCGATCCCCGGGCGCACGAATCACCTCTGGTTCAAGGCGCTCCGCCCGGGCACGTTCCCCGGCCAGTGCGCCGAGCTCTGCGGCCCGTTCCACGCCGCCATGAAGGCGCGCGTCGTCTCCGGCTCGCAGGCCGAGTACGAGACGTTCGTGAACACGACGGCGCGCACCGATCTCGGCCGAAACGAGTTCCAGGGCGTCTGCGCCACGTGTCACGGCAACCTGGGCCAGGGCGGCTACGGACCGAACCTCTCGCACAACCCGCTGCTGACGCAGCCGACCGCGCTCGACGCGATCGTCACGCAGGGGCGCGGCAACATGCCGCCGGTCGGCAACACGTGGACGGCCGAGCAGCTGAAGGCGCTGAACGACTACGTCAGCAAGAACATCTACAAGGGAGCGGCGAGTGGCGGTTAGGTCGGATGCGGTTGCGCCCGTGAGCTGGAAGAGCGGTCGAGTCTCGAGCTGGCTCGTCACGGTCGACCACAAGCGGATCGGGATTCTCTACATCGCGACCTCGTTCGTCTTCTTCGTCGCGGGCGGGATCCTCGCGCTGCTCATGCGCGCGCAGCTGGCGACGCCGAACGAGACGTTCCTGACGAAGAGCTCGTACAACGAGGTGGTCACCGTCCACGGCACGACGATGATCTTCCTCGTCGTCGTCCCGATCCTCGCCGGCTTCGGCAACTACCTCCTCCCGCTGATGATCGGAGCGCGCGACGTCGCGTTCCCGCGGCTGAACGCACTCTCGTACTGGCTGTTCCTGTTCGGCGGAATCGTCCTGTACATGAGCTTCTTCGCATCGGGCGGGCCGGCGAAGGCCGGCTGGTGGTCGTACCCGCCGCTGTCGGAGACCCAGTTCAGCCCGGGGCACGGGCAGGACTACTGGATTCTCAGCCTGCACATCCTCGCGCTGTCGTCGCTACTGGGCTCGATCAACTTCATCGTCACGATCGCGAACATGCGCACGCGCGGGATGACGTGGATGCGCATGCCGCTGTTCGTGTGGTCGATGCTGACGTACTCGATCCTGCTCGTCGTCGCGCTGCCGTCGGTCGGCGCGGCGCTGACGATGCTGCTGCTCGACCGGAACGCCGGCACGCACTTCTTCATCCCGTCGCAGGGCGGAAACCCGGTGCTCTACCAGCACATGTTCTGGTTCTTCGGGCACCCCGAGGTCTACATCATGGTGCTGCCGGTGATGGGGATGATCTCGGAGATCCTGCCGGTGTTCGCGCGCAAGCCGATCTTCGGCTACAAGGCGGTCGCGTTCTCGACGCTCGCGATCGCATTCTTCTCGCTGCTCGTCTGGGCGCACCACATGTTCACCGTCGGCATGCCGATCGGGCTCGACTCGTTCTTCATGATCTCGTCGATGGTGATCGCCGTTCCGACGGGGATCAAGATCTTCAACTGGCTCGCGACCACCTGGCGCGGAAACCTGCAGTTCGACACGCCGATGCTGTTCGCGCTCGGCTTCATCGCGCTGTTCACGATGGGCGGGCTGTCGGGGATCTTCCTCGCCGCGTTCCCGGTGGACTGGCAGGTCAACGACACGTATTACGTCGTCGCGCACTTCCACTACGTGCTCTTCGGCGGGTCGATCTTCGGGATCTTCGGCGGGCTGTACTACTGGTGGCCGAAGATGTTCGGCCGGCTGCTCGACGAGCGGCTGGGGAAGTGGAACTTCTGGCTGATGTTCATCGGCTTCAACGTCACGTTCCTGCCACAGCACATGCTCGGGCTGCTCGGGATGCCGCGGCGGATCTACACGTACAGCAACGGCGGCCTGTGGGAGACCTACAACCTCGTCTCGACCATCGGCTCGGGGATCATGACCATCGGCGTGTTCCTCTTCATCGTCAACGTCTGGCGAACGAGCGTGGCACGGCACGGCGTGCGTGCGTCCAACGACCCGTGGCTGGCCGACACGCTCGAGTGGTACACGACGTCGCCGCCGCCGTCATACGACTTCGACAGCGTCCCCTACGTGACGAGCCCTCGTCCGCTGCGCGATCTGCGGCGGAAGCTCGCGGAGCAGACGTGACCGCCGTCGCGCCCGGACCGTGGCTCCGCCTGACCGCCGTCGCCGCGGCGGCCGGGACGCTCCTCGCCGTCGTCTCCGGCGCTGCCGGGCTCGGCACCGCGCACACGCTTCTCGCCGCGCTCGTCGCGCCTCCGCTCGCGGCGCTCGTCGTCACTGCCTGGATGGCGCACCGCTCGCTCGTGCCCGCCGCCCTCGCGGCGTGTGCGCTGTTCGCGGCGGCCGCCGCGGTGTCCGGCAACGACGCGCACGCAGCTCTCGCGGCGGTCGCGCTCGCAGCGCTCCTCGTCGTCGCGGTGCAGACGTTCCGCGGCGAGCGCGTGCCGTGGGGATCCCAGCCTGAACAAAAGCTGCGGGACTACGTGGCGCTGACCAAGCCGCGGATCATGTCGCTGCTGCTGATCACCGGCTTCTGCGGGATGATCGCCGGTGCACAGGGCTGGCCCGGCACCGAGACGGCGGTCGCGGCGATGGTGGGGCTCGCGCTCGCGTGCGGCGGCGCCAGCGCGCTCAACCACGTGCTCGACCGCGACATCGACCCGCTCATGGGCGAGCGCACGAAGAAGCGCCCCGTCGCCTCGGGCCGCGTCGCGCCGAGCCGCGCCCTCGAGTTCGGCGTCGCGCTGCTCGCGTTCTCCTTCGTGCTCCTCGCGAGCACCGTCAACGTCCTCACCGCCGTGCTCGCGCTGGCCGGCGGCGCCTTCTACGTCGTCGTGTACACACGCTGGCTGAAACGGACGACGCCGCAGAACATCGTCATCGGAGGCGCTGCGGGCGCCGTTCCGCCGCTCGTCGGCTGGGCCGCCGCGACCGGGAACCTGACGCTCGCGGCGCTCCTCCTGTTCGCGATCGTCTTCGTCTGGACGCCGCCGCACTTCTGGGCGCTGGCGCTGCTGATCAAGGACAACTACAAAGCGGCGGGAGTGCCGATGCTGCCCGTCGTGCGCGGCGACCGCGAGACGGCGCGCCAGATCGTCCTCTACTCGATCGCGCTCGTCGCAGTGACGCTCGTGCCGTGGTTCACCGGGGCCGCCGGCCCGATCTACGTCGTGTCCGCCCTCGTGCTCGGCGCCGTGTTCATCGGACTCGCAGAGCGGCTGCGCCGCGAGACGACGAAGCGTGGCGCGATGCTCCTCTTCCACTACTCGCTGCTCTACCTCGCGCTGATCTTCGTCGCCCTGGCCGTGGACGCGGCCGTCTGATGGACCGCGAGCTGGCCCGGAAGAACGCGCGCCTCGGCTGGCTGCTGTTCGGTCTGTTCTGGCTGCTTTTTGCAGGGACTTTCGTGATCGCGCTCCTGTATCTGCACTTCGACTAGCGGGGCGATACCCCTAAAGGAACCGCCCGCATCAGCCGATCAGCGAATCGGAATGCGGCATTTCACCCGCCTCACGTTGCTCGCGGCCGTCGTGCTGGGCGCAGCCGCGTTCACGAGCCCGGCATTCGGCGCGCGCCCGTCACTGGTCGAGGACCCGAACTCGATCGGCTCGACGCATTTCCTCGTCCATTACTCGAGCGACATCAACACGACCTGGGCGATCACGCAGACGCAGGCCGGCGACATCGCCGCCTATGCGGAGCGCGCCTACACGGCCGAGCTCGCCGACGGCTACGCCGCACCGCTTTCGGACGGCGGCCTCGGCGGCGACGGCCGGATCGACATCTACGTGACCGACCTCACGCCGCTCAGCGACCCGCCCCCGTACGGCGTCACGATCCCGGACAACAACTTCGCGGTGTCGCCGGACTACGGGTACATCGAGTTCGACGGCACCTCGATGGACGCCGACTGGGGGTTCGCCCCGCATGCGGTCGCGCACGAGCTCTTCCATCTCGTTCAGTTCGGGGTCTGGCTCTCGAGCCAGGTCTCGGACTACTGGCTCTACGAGGGCAGCGCCGACTGGATGGGCTACCGCGTCGACGGCTACTCCGGCGACCTCGAGCTCGGTCCCGACGACATGACGCTGGACTGCCGCGACCCGCTCGGGACGAACATGTGCAGCCTCCAGGACGACTACCAGAACAACGGCTACTCGCGGTGGCCCTTCTTCGAGTACCTCTCCGAGAAGTACGGGCCGTCGTTCATCAAGGACATCTTCGCCCAGGGCCAGGCAGGCGCGGCGTCGGCGACCGCCGCGTTGTCGGCGGCACTCGTCGCGAAGGGGACGACACTCGCGGACATCTACAACGCCTGGACGACCGCGCAGCTGACCGGCGCCTACACGGTAACGCCGCTCCAGACGGCGAAGCCGGATCCCTACGTGGTCGTGCAAACCGGAGTGACGGCCGGCACGCTGCCGGTGCAGCGCGTCTCCGTGGACCATCTTTCGACGCGCTACGTCGAGTTTCTCCGCGGCAACAACGACCCGTCGATCGCCTGCTACGCGGCAACGTTGACGCTGATCGTGACCATGCCGCCCGGCGTGCAGTCGAAGCCCACGTTCTACTGGGACGGGCCCGGAGGCGCGCCCGTTCCGCTGACGATCAACGGGAACACGGCTTCGGCGGCGATCCCCTGGGACACCTGCACGTGGGAGGTGAACGAGGGCTTCCTCTCGATTCCGAACGCGTCGGTGAACATCGACTCCGCCGACTTCGTCGTCAACCAGTCGCTCTCGGTGAACACGGCGCTTCCTGCGGCCCCGTCCGAAGCACCGGATGCCGCCTCGGTATGGGGGCAGGTCGTGCAGGTCCCGTCGGTTCAGCTGCCTCCCACGGTCTTCGTCTACGGGCCCGAGCTGCTGACCCTGTCGGCCTCCGACAAGCAGCTCAGGCTGATCGTCCAGTCGAGCGGCGACGGGTCGCTGCAGGCGAGCATCGGCTCCACCTCCCTCGGAGCAGGCACCCTCAGCGCCGGCAACAACGACCTCCGCTTCACACTCCCGGCCACCGTGCTTCAGGCGCTCCGCCGCTCGGCAAACGTCTCGGACATCCTCACGCTGACGTCGGTGGCGGCGAGCGGCGGCGCGCAGGGACAGACGATCACGCGCCACGTCCTGATCCAAGGAGTCGCGCCGGCGAAGAAGCCGACGACGCCGGCCAAGCCGAAGGCCAAGCCCAAGGCCAAGCCGAAGCCGAAGCCGAAGTCCAAGAGCCACAAGTAGAGTCGGCGCCGTGACGGCGCCCGACGGAGTGTGGCTCGCGCGACCGGAGCGGCCCGCGGACGGTGTCCCCGTCGCGGTGAAGGACCTACTCGACACGGCGGGCCTCGTCACGACCTACGGGTCGATCCTCTTCGACGAGCACGTGCCGGAGCGGAGCGCCGAGGCGGTGCTGCGGCTCGAGGCGGCGGGCTATGCCGTCGCCGGCAAGACGAATCTCCACGAGTTCGCGTACGGCATCTCGTCGCAGAACCCGCACTACGGCACCGTGCCGAACCCGCGCGCACCGGGGCGCCTCGCCGGCGGCTCGAGCGGCGGCTCGGCGGCGGCGATCGCTGCAGGCGACGTCGAGCTTGCGCTCGGCACCGACTCCGGCGGCTCGATCCGGATCCCGTCCGCGTGGTGCGGGACCGTCGGCTTCAAGCCGACGTTCGACCTCGTCCCGGCGGACGGCTGCTTCCCACTTGCGCCGAGCTACGACCATGTCGGGCCGATGGCGTCCACGGTCGAGGGCTGCATCGAGTTGATGACGGCGCTCGTCCCCGGCTTTGCACCGGCGGGGCTCGAGTCACTCGAGGAGCTCGAGGTCGGCGTCGCGTGGCTCGACGACGCGGACCCGCTCGTCCGCGCGCGCGTCGATGCGGCGGCGGCGCTCTTCCCGCGCCGCCGGACGCTGGACTTCCCGCTGGCCGCCGACGACAACCGGCTGTTCATGCGCGAGGTCGCGGACGTGCACCGCGGACTCTTCCCGGAGAACGCGGATGCATACGGCGACAACGTCCGCACAAAGCTGGAGCTCTGCTTCGAGGTGACAGACGCCGAGGTCGACGCGGCGCGGCGCGCGCGCGACGAGTACCGCGAGCGCTGCGAGGAGGCGCTCGACGGCGTCGACCTGCTCGTGACGCCGACGGTCGCCTTCGTCGCTCCGCCCGCCGACGCGCAGGAGCTGACGATCCGCGCCGGCGGGATCCGCTTCACGTACCCGTTCGACTCGCTGGGCTGGCCCGCGCTCGCGCTCCCCTGCGGCGCGGCGGAGGACGATCTCCCCGCCTCCGTCCAGCTCGCGGGCCGCCGCGGTGACGATTCCCGGGTTTTGGCGGCCGGAAGCGTGCTGGCATCCCTCGTTCGAGGGACGGCTGGGGCGTAGCGAATGCCGAAAACGAGGGATAGATGCGTATTGCACGTTTCGCCGCTCTGTTCGCCGTCGCCCTTCTCGTCGGGACGGCGCACGCCGCCACCGCCGACACCGGCGCACCTACAGGGCTGCACGGATTCCTGCTCCGGGCCGACGAGCCGGCGCAGACGAGCTTCTCGCGCACGCCGTCGTTCGCGTGGAATCCCGTGCCCGGCGCGCTGCACTACGAGTTCCAGCTCGCCCTGAGCAGCACGTTCCGCGACAACTCGGTCGTCTTCGCCGACCTCAACATCTCGACGCCCGTCGAGGCGCCCGGCTTGACGCTTCCGTGGATCACCGGCAACCCGCACTCGCTGTATGCGCGCGTTCGCGCGGTGACCCCGACCGGCGCGACACCGTGGAGCACCAACTACGGCTTCGACATGGTCGCGCCGGCGGCGCCGTCACCGCTCCCGAGCTACCCCGGCGTCCTCCGGTGGACGCCGCTCGAAGGAGTTCGCCTCTACGAAGTCTGGTTCGTCGACATCCCGAAGTTCGTCGTCGTCGCATCGAACGTCATCGACGAGCGCGAGTTCTACACGTTCCACCAGTCGGCGAGCTGGACCGGCACGATCCGCTGGCGCGTCCGCGCGCTCCGCGCCGACGTCGTCCTCGGCGGGACCTCCGGGACCAGCCGCTACAACCAGATCCCCGCCGTCCAGTACGGGCCGTGGAGCTCCGTCTACAGCTCGACCAACCCGGCGTTCGCCGGCGGACCGATCAAGCTCGTGGGGACGGTCTCCGACGTCTTCTCCAACGGCGCGGCGAACACACCCGCCCACAAGCTCATGCCCGCGTTCGTCTGGACCGGCAACCAGTCGCTCTTGGGCCAGGCCGCCGAGCTGTACCGCGTCTACGTGTTCTCGGACAAGCAGTGCCTGAACCAGGTGTTCGTCGGCTCCGTCATGGGCAGCCCCGCGTACGCGCCGCGGCCGTACGGATCGCTGACGCTTCCCACCACGCCGGCCGGCGTTGCGCTCGCGCGATTCAACTACCTCAACGACGGCACGGAGCCCACGGGATACATGAACGACTGGACGGTCCTCACGCCGAACGAGGACCAGCCGCACGTCCTGCCCCAGTCGACCGTGGCCGGCACACCGGGCGACAACTCCTCCGGCTCCTCGTCTTCGGCATCGTCGCCCCCGTCCGGTGGCTCCGGCGGCGGCTCCGCGGGCACGGTCACGTGGACCGGCGACTTCGGCGCCCCCGTGGACCTGTGGGACACCGATTGGCCGTCGAGCGGCTACTACTGGACCGTCATCCCGGTCGAGGCGTACACGCCCGGGCTGCTGGAGACGTCGGTCGTGCCTCCCGGCGCGCCGAAGGACTCGACCACCCTCCCGGTCGGGAGCACCGCCGGCTTCAACATCGGCGACGCGATCACGATCGGGAGCGGAGCCACCCAGGAGTCCGCCGTGGTCACCGGCATCACGTCCAACGCGCTGACGCTCGGCGCGAAGCTGGCGAACAACCACGGAACCGGCGAGCTCGTCGTCCGGTCGGGCTCCAGCCTCGCCTACCACGACATGGAGCTCCCCCAGGACGCGTGCGCGGCCGGCCGGGTGATGCGCTTCGGCAAGTCGAGCGAGCCGGCGCTCACGTCGGAGGGCGACCTCTTCGCGACGGGCCTCTCGTCGACCGGGCGCCTGACCTCCGCGCTGCACACGACCGCGTTCTACGGCTCGCCGCTCGTCTCCTGGACCCCGGCGCTCGGATCGGAGGAGTACGAGGTGCAGTGGAGCAAGACGGCGTATCCGTTCAAGGCGGAGGTCGTCCCCGGCGGATCGTCGAAGGGCATGATCGCGATCACGACGTCGGCCGTGCTCCCCGTCGGCCCCGGCACGTGGTACTACCGCGTGCGCGGCTACGACTTCTCGCTCCCGACCGGCGTCCAGCAGATGTCCTGGTCAGACCCGGAGAAGATCGTGGTCGCGAAGGCGACGTTCAAGATCGTCCCGCCGAAGAAGAACACGTTCAAGATCAAGAAGGGCAAGTAGGCCGGTAAGCTCGGCCGCGTGGCCGGCGCCGACCTCGCCTTCGCTCTCGAGCTCGCCCACCTCGCCGACTCGCTGTCGCTGCCGCGCTTCCGCGCGAGCGACCTCCGCATCGAGACGAAGCCCGACCTGACGCCCGTCACCGACGCCGATCGGACCGTCGAGCGCGCGCTACGCGAGCGGATCGCAGCCGAGCGGCCCGGCGAGGGCGTGCTTGGCGAGGAGGAAGGCGACGACGGCGGGAGCGTTCGCTGGATCGTCGACCCGATCGACGGGACGAGGAACTTCTCGCGGGGGATTCCCGTGTGGGCGACGCTGATCGCCCTCGAGCGGGACGGCGCGCTCACGGCGGCGGTCGTCTCGGCGCCGGCGCTCGGGCGGCGATGGTGGGCGTCGCGCGGCGAGGGCGCATTCGCCGACGGCGTCCCGATCCGTGTGTCGCACGTGGCCACGCTCCAGGATGCATCGGTGTCGTGCTCGCTCGCGCGCGACCTCGCACGCGTCGAGCCGCTCGTGTGGCACGCGCGCGGACTCGGCGATTTCTGGCAGCACGTCCTCGTCGCAGAGGGCGCACTCGACGCGGCGGTGGACACGAAGCTGGCGCTCTGGGACTCCGCCGCCGTCGAGCTCGTCGTCACGGAGGCGGGCGGACGCGCGGACGTCGCCGGCGACGGCCAGTTCGTCACGACGAACGGCCGCGTGCACGACGAGGTGCTCGCGCTACTGCGCGACGGCTGAGACGGCGGCCTCGTAGATCTGGTCGCGCGTGAAGCGGTCGAGCTCGTCGGAGAGGACGTCGCTCGGTGACGGCGGGTCACCGGGCGGGAACGCCGCGGGCTCGCCGTCGAGGTCGATGCCCTCCAGCCGCTCCGCGTCGACGTGCTCCATCTCGAGGTCGTCGCGATCGAGTCGGGAACGCAGCCACCCGAGCAGCAGCCACGCCTGCGCCTCGGTGCCGTGCACGCGGATCGTCCGGACGTCGGCGATCCCCGGCCAGAGCGACGCGAGCAGCGAGCGCCAGCGCGACGTCCGCGCCCACGCGATGTCGGATGCGGCGACGCGCGGGAACAGCTCGACGAGGTGCCGGTACGGAAACGGCAGGTCGTCCCACTCGGTCGAGTCGACGATCAGCCGGTCGACGATGCCGACGAGCTGCTCGAGCTCCGGCGTGCCCCACGGCGGCTCGCCGCGCCAGCGGATGAAGACCGGGAGATCGGAGACGAGCAGCGGCAGCACGACGCTTGCAGGCGCCTTGGCGCGCATCCCGCACAGACGCAGCTCGATCACCTCCGTGCTCACCGTCCGCTCGACGCCCGGGAGGACGTAGGACTCGACCGAGACGGTGGCGTCGACGCGGTCCTTGCCGGCGTCGGGATCGGGCAGGAGCAGGATCGTTCGCGACGGGTGCAGCTCCGCCATGCCTGCGAGTGCGGCGCGGGCCTGCTCGAGCCACGGTTCCGGAACCCACGCGAGGTGCGTCATCACGCTCGTGCGCATGTTCGGCGACCCGCCGAGAGGCCCGGCGGCGGCGCGCAGTCGCGCGAGCGCGGTCTCCACGTCGGCGATGCGGACGTCCTCGCCGGTCCAGCTCTCGAGCTCGACGGGCGCGCTCAATGGCGCCGCCACGAGCGGCCGTCGCGGTGCAGGAGGTCGTCGGCGCTCGGCGGCCCCCACGTGCCGGCCGCGTAGTTGGGGAAGCCCGGCCGGTCGCGCTGCCAGCCGGCGACGATCGCGTCGACGAGCAGCCACTGCTCCTCGACCTCGTCCGCGCGCGTGAACAGCGTCCCGTCGCCGAGCAGCGTGTCGAGGATCAGCCGCTCGTACGCCTCCGGCATCCCCGTCCGGAACGCGCCACCGTAGAGGAAGTCCATGTGGACGGTGCGGATCATCATTCCCTGCCCCGGCACCTTCGCGCCGATCGCGAGCGACACGCCCTCGTCCGGCTGCACGTGCACGAGCAGGACGTTCGGGCGGAGCCCCTCCGACGCCGTCTCCTCGAACGGCGGGTGCGGCGCACGCTTGAACTGGATGGCGATCGTCGTCTCGCGCCGCGCCAACCGCTTGCCCATCCGCACGTAGAACGGCGTGTCGGCCCAGCGCCAGTTGTCGACGAACAGCTTCGCCGCGACGTATGTCTCCGTCATCGAGTCCGGCGCGACGCCCTGCTCCTCACGATACGCGGGCACCGCCTCGCCTTCGACGAAGCCGCGTCCGTACTGGCCGCGCACCACCGACTTCGGCCCCGGCGTGTGCAAGGACTTCAGCACCTTCACCTTCTCGTTGCGCACGGACTCGGCGGTGAAGTCGATCGGCGGCTCCATCGCCGTGAGCGCGAGCAGCTGAAGCAGGTGGTTCTGGAAGATGTCGCGAATAGCGCCCGCCGACTCGTAGTAGCCGGCGCGGCCCTCGATCCCGATCGACTCGGCGACGGTGATCTGCACGTGGTCGATGAACTGGCGGTTCCAGATCGGCTCGAAGATGCCGTTCGCGAAGCGGAGCGCCAGCATGTTCTGGACCGTCTCCTTGCCGAGGTAGTGGTCGATCCGGAAAATCTCCTTCTCCTCGAAGTGCTCGAGCAGCATCGCGTTCAGCTCGCGGGCGGACGCGAGATCGTGGCCGAACGGCTTCTCCACGATCAGGCGCGTCCAGCCGGTGGCGGTGCGCCGCTTGCCGAGCGCCTCGACGATGGTCGGGAACGCGGCGGGAGGGACGGCGCAGTAGTAGACGCGGTTGCCGCCGAGCTGGTGCTCCTCGTCGAGCCGCGACAGCTCCGCGGCCAGCTCGTCCTCACCGTGGTCGTCGGTGAAATCCGTGGAGACGTAGTGCATCGCCGCGGCGAGCTCGTCCCACACGTCCTGGCGGAACTCGTCGCGCGCGTGCTTGCGAACCGCCTGCTCCATGTCGGCGCGGAAGCTGTCGTCGTCACCTTGGCTCCGCGCGACCCCGACGACGGCGAAGCGGGACGGAAGCAGGCGACGCAGCATCAGCGCGTACAGCGCCGGCATCAGCTTCTTGTGCGTCAGGTCGCCCGACGCGCCGAAGATGACGAGTGCGAACGGATCCGGCGTGCGCCGCAGCGACAGCCCCTCCTCCAGCGGATTCTGCTGTTCTGTCGCGGCCGCCATCAGTCCGCCGACTTCACTGCATGGCCGCCGAACTGGTTGCGCAGCGCGGCGGTGATCTTGGCCGAGAAGTTCTGCTCGTCACGCGAGGAGAAGCGCGCGAACAGCGCGGCGGCGATCACAGGCGTGGGCACGTTCTCCGCGATCGCCTCGTGAATCGTCCACCGGCCCTCGCCGGAGTCCTCGACGTACGGCGCGATCTGCTCGAGCTTGCCGCCGTACTCATCGAACGCGTCGACCAGCAGCTCGAGCAGCCACGAGCGGACGACCGACCCGTACCGCCAGATGCCGGCGATCTCGTGCAGGTCGAGGTCGAACTCGGAGTGCTCCAGCACCTCGAAGCCCTCGGCGTACGCCTGCATCAGCCCGTACTCGATCCCGTTGTGCACCATCTTCGTGAAGTGGCCGGCGCCGGACGCGCCGACGTGCGCGTAGCCGTCGACCGGCGCGAGCGACGTGAACACCGGCTCGAGCCGCTGCACCGGTTCGTCCTCGCCCCCGACCATCAGGCAGAAGCCCACCTTCAATCCCCAGATGCCGCCGGAGACGCCTGCGTCGACGAAGTGGATCCCCTTCGCCTGCGCCTCGGCGTAGCGCCGCTGCGAGTCGCGGAAGTTCGAGTTGCCGCCGTCGACGATCGTGTCGCCCTTCGCCGCGATCGTGAGCAGCTGCTGGAACGCGTCCTCGGTGATCTTCCCCGCCGGGATCATCAGCCAGAAGGCGCGCGGCGCGTCCAGCTGCGCCGCCAGCTCCTCGAGCGACGCCGCCGTGCGCGACTCGACCGCGGGGTCGTACGTCTTCACGTCGTGCCCATGCTCCCGCAGGCGCTCGGTCATCCCGTTGCCCATGCGGCCGAGGCCGATCATCCCGAGTTGCACGTCACATCTCCTCTACGTGGATGCGCGCGACGCGGCGGCCGCGCTCCTTCAGCGACGCGAAGTCCCCGGCTGCCTGCGCGCGGATCAGCCGGCGGAAGCCGAACGGCTTGCCGGGGATCGCCAGCTCGTCGCCGGGGTCGTCGACCACCTGCAGGAACAGCCCCTTGTTCGGGCCGCCCTTGTGCAGCTGGCCGGTCGAGTGCAGATAGCGCGGGCCATAGCCGTGCGTGACCACGAGGCCGCTGCCGTCGCGCAACGTCTGCACGAGTCCGGCGATCCGCGTGTCGTTCGCGGCCGACGGCTCGACGAACGCCTGGACGCAGACGTAGTCGCCCTCCTCCGCGCGCGCGAGCAGCTCGGCGACCGATCCCTCCGGCTCGACGTCCGGCTCCTTGCCGGTGGCGAGCACCTCGTTCGTCTTGTCCTTCGCGGCCTGGACGTCCGGCTGGTCGAACGGGTTGATCTCCAGATACGCGCCGGCGACGGCGACGGCGAACTCCCAGCGGAAGAACTCCGCTCCGAGTCCGTACGGATCGTCGATCTGCGGCGCGGCATCCTGCCGGTCGGCGCCGTCGGGCGACTCGCCCGGCGCCGGGATGAGCCCCTTCCCCTGCTTGCCGGTGGACTCCGCGATCAGCTGCTCCGCCCACAGCCCGAAGCCGCCCGGTGTCTCGCGGATGCAGATCTTGTCGCGGCCCTCGTGCCAGCCGGCCCCGAACTGTCGCCCGAGCTCGAAGCCCGGGTTGCCTTCGTCCAGCCGGCAGTCGTCGGCCATCTTTTCCGCGTTCGCGAGCAACCGGTCGACGTCGATGCCCATCAGCGCCGCGGGGACGATGCCGAACGCAGACAGCGCGGAGTAGCGGCCGCCGATCGTCGGCTCGCCGTGGAACACGTGGCGGAAGCCGCGCTCCTCGGCGAGCCGCTCCAGGTCGGAGCCCGGGTCGGTGACGGCGGCGAACGCAGCGCCGCGCTTCCCCGTCTTCTCCCAGAAGTAGTCCGTGTGCGACCGCGTCTCCAGCGTCGAGCCGGACTTCGACGCCGAGACGAACAGCGTCCGGTCGAGATCGAGCGACGCCTCGAGCGCGCGGATCGCAGCGGGATGCGTCGTGTCGAGTACGTGGAAGCCGCCCGTGCCGGAGGCACTCCCGTCGGACCCTGCGTCGAAGGTGCGCCGCAGCACCTCGGGCGCGAGGCTCGAGCCGCCCATGCCGAGCAGGACGACGGCGTCGATCTCGCCGGCTGCGATCTCCTCCGCGAAGGCGGCGAGCTCGGGCACGCGCTCCCGCATGCGGCGCGGCTCGTCGAGCCAGCCGAGCCAGCGCGCCTCGTCGGCGCCGGTCCACGTCGTCGAGTCGCGCTCCCAGATCCGGTCGATGAGGTCGGCGCGCTCCATGCCGGAGACTAGACCGCGGCGAGTTCCCCGCGCTTCGCACCGACGCCGTCGAGGAGCTCGGCGAACGAGTCGGCGAACTTCTGCACGCCCTCGAGCTCGAGCGTCTCGGTCACGTCGTCGTAGTCGACGCCGACCTTCGCGATCTTCTCGAGCAGCTCGTGCGCGGCGTCCACGTCCTCCATCACCGTGTCGCCGCGCACCTCGCCGTGGTCCTGGAACGCGGCGATCGTCTCGGTCGGCATCGTGTTCACCGTCTGCGGCCCGATCAGCTCCTCGACGTAGATGACGTCGCGGTACTCCGGGTTCTTCGTCGACGTGGACGCCCAGAGGCACCGCTGCGGGTTCGCGCCCTTGCCGGCGAGGAAGTCCCAGCGCGGGCCCGAGAATGCGTCGCGGTAGTGCTCGTAGGCCAGCTTCGCGTTCGCCACCGCCAGCTTGCCGCGGAGCTTCAGCGCCTTCTTGCCGCCGATCGCGTCGAGCCGCCGGTCCGCCTCAGTGTCGACGCGAGAGACGAAGAAGCTGGCAACGGAGTGCACCGCAGTCGGGTCGCCGCCGCCGGCAACGAGCCGCTCGAGCCCACGCAGGTACGCCTCGACCACCTCGCGGTACCGCTGCAGCGAGAAGATCAGCGTCACGTTGATGTTCTTCCCGTGCGCGACGCAGTCCTCGATCGCGCCGAGCCCGGGCTTCGTCGCGGGGATCTTCACGTAGAGGTTCGGCTTCGGGATCCAGGCATGCAGCCGCATCGCCTCGTCGAAGGTGCCGTCGCGGTCGTACGCGAGCGTCGGGTCGACCTCCCACGAGACGAACCCGTCCTGCGGCGCCTTCTCCTGCACCGGCGCGAGCAGCTCCAGCGCGGCGGCGACGTCGCGCGCCGACAGCTGCAGGAAGATCTCCTTCGGATCGGCCGCCTCGCCGAGCAGCTCCTTCAGCTGCGCGTCGTACGCGTTCCCGTGCGAGATCGCCTTCTGGAAGATGGTCGGGTTCGAGGTGACGCCGACGACGGCGTCCTCCTTCATCATCCGCGCGAGCTCGCCCTGCTCGAGCATGTCGCGCGAGAGGTAGTCGATCCAGACCGACTGCCCGCGCGCGCTGAGGATGTGCAGGTTCGACTTAGCCATTTCCCATCTGCCTTTCCATCGCTTCGATTTTCCGTAGCCGCTCGACGTAACGATCGCCGCCGTCGAAACGTGCCTGCAGGAACGTGCGCACGAGATCGACGGCGAGACTCGGGCCGACCACCTCGGAGCCGAGGCAGAGCACGTTCATGTCGTCGTGCTCGACGCCCTGGTGCGCGGAGTAGACGTCGTGCGCGATCGCCGCGCGGATGCCGGCGAGCTTGCAGGCGGCGACCGAGGCGCCGACGCCGGAGCCACAGACGAGCACGCCGCGCTCGGCTCGCCCGTCGAGGATCGCTACACCGAGCTCCTGCGCCTTGTCGGGGTAGTCGATCCGCACCGCATCGGTGTCGGTGCCAAGGTCGACGATCGTGTGGCCGTCGTCGGCGAGCGCAGCGAGCAACGCATCGCGGAGGTGGACGCCGCGATGGTCGAACGCGACGGCGACGTTCATCAGGAGACGCGCTCGCGCAGGGCGAGCACCCGCGCGACGACGTTGTCGACGCTGTACCCCAGGTTCTCCAGCACGGTGCCGCCAGGCGCCGAGGCGCCGAAGCGCTCGATCGAGATCGAGTCGCCCTCGTCGCCGACCCACTTGCTCCAGCCGAGCCCGACGCCGGCCTCGACGGAGACGCGCGCCTTCACGTCGGGCGGCAGCACCTCGTTACGGTAGTCCGCCGGCTGCTCCTCGAACAGCTCCCAGCACGGCATCGAGACGACGCGTCCGTGCACGCCCTGCTCGTCGAGTCGCTGCGCAGCCTCGAGCGCGAGATGTACCTCTGAGCCGGAGGCGATGACGATCGCGTCGGGCGAGCCGTTCGCACCCTCCGATTCCCAGAGCACGTACGCGCCCCGTCCGACACCGTCGCGCTGCGTCTCCTCGAGCGTCGGCAGCTTCTGCCGCGACAGCGCGAGCGCGACCGGACCGTCCTCCCGCTCGAGCGCGACCTTCCACGCGCCCGCGGTCTCCTTCGCGTCGGCGGGCCGGACGAACCAGAGCTGCGGAATCGCGCGCAGCGCCGCGTAGTGCTCGACCGGCTGATGCGTCGGCCCGTCCTCGCCGAGCCCGACGGAGTCGTGCGTCCACACCCACAGCGACGACAGCCGCGACAGCGCGGACAGCCGCACCGCCGGCCGCATGTAGTCCGAGAAGATGAGGAACGTCGAGCCGTACGGCTTCACCATCCCGCCGTGCAGCGCGAGCCCGTTCACGATCGAGCCCATCGCGTGCTCGCGGATGCCGAACGCGATGTTGCGGCCTGCGTGGGTCGCGGAGAAGATGCCGCCGCCCTTGAACTCCGTCTTCGTCGACTCGACGAGATCGGCCGCACCGCCGATCATCGTCGGCGTGAAGTGCTTGATCGCGTCCATCACCTTGGCCCCGGCGTCGCGCGTGGCGACGTCCTCGCCGGCGGGGAAGTCGGGCAGCGCGTCGATCCAGCCGGGACGCGGCTTGCCGGTGTGCACCTGGTCCCAGTCCTCGCGCAGCGCCGGATACTTCGCCGACCACGCCTCGAGCTTCTTCCGCCACGCCGACTCGAGCTCCGTGCCGCGCTCGATGCGATTCATGTGCGCGCTCACCTCGTCCGGGACGACGAACGTCTTGTCCGGATCCCAGCCGAGCGCCTCCTTCGCCGCGCGCACCTCGGCCTCGCCGAGCGGCGCGCCGTGCGACTTCGCCGTGTCGACCGCGTGCGGCGCGCCGTAGCCGATGTGACTGCGCACGACGATCAGCGACGGCCGCTCCGTCTCCGCCTGCGCATTGGCGATCGCGGCACGCAGCGCGGTGAGGTCGTTCGCGTCGCCGACGTGCTGGACGTGCCAGCCCTGCGCCGCCAGCCGCGCGCCCTTGTCCTCACCGGTGAACGACAGCGACGTCGTCCCGTCGATGGTGATGTGGTTGTCGTCGTAGAAGTAGACGAGCTTCCCGAGGCCGAGCTGTCCCGCGATCGAGGCCGCCTCGTTGGAGACGCCCTCCATCAGGTCGCCGTCGGAGCAGATGCAGTAGACGTGGTGGTCGACGATCTCGTCGTACGGGCGGTTGTAGCGCTCGGCGAGGAACCGCTCCGCGATCGCGAAGCCGACGCCGTTGGCGAAGCCCTGGCCGAGCGGTCCGGTCGTCGCCTCGATCCCCGGCGTGTGATGCACCTCGGGATGACCGGGGGTGAGCGACTCCCACTGGCGGAAGCGCTTCAGCTCGTCGAGCGAGAGGTTGTAGCCGGCGAGGTGCAGGGTCGCGTACTGGAGGATGCACGCGTGCCCGGCGGACAGAATGAAGCGGTCGCGGTCGGCCCACTGCGGGTTGGCGGGGTTGACGTTCATCACCTCGCCGTAGAGGAGATACGCGATCGGAGCGAGCGCCATCGCCGTGCCGGGATGGCCGGCGTTCGCCTGCTGCACCGCATCCATCGCGAGCGTGCGGATGGTGTCGATGGACAGCTGTTCGATATCAGTCTTCGCCACGGAGCACCTCGTAGAGCTGCTGCTGCCTCTCCCGCGCTGAACGATATGCGTCTACCAGGTGTCCGCGGGGCTCGAACACGTTTCCAACCGGTGCGGCGGCCGCCTGGTAGCCAAGTCGTTCCAGTGTCGTAACCGCCGCCCCGCGCAGCGAGGCCTCCTCGACGCCGGACGCGACCACGGGCCTGGCGAGCGCGTCCGCCATGATCTGGATCCAGTCCGGGTCGCGCAGGAGGCCGCCGCCGGTGGCGACGACCGCGTCGATCTCGGGCAGCCGATCGGCGACGGCGGCGATGCGGAAGGCGACGCCCTCGAGCGCCGCCTGGCGGAGGTCGAGCGGGGTCGTCGCGAAGGTCAGTCCCGTGACGGCGCCGGTCGCGGTCGGGTCCCAGCCGGTCGAGCGCTCGCCGCCGAGGAAGGGGAGGAACGTCAGGCCGTGGTCGTCCGGGCCGCGTCCGGCGAGCGAGCCGGCCGGGGAGGCGAGCGTCCGCTCGAGCCAGTCGTTGAGGTTGCCGCCGTCGGAGAGCGCGCCGCCCTCGACGACGCGCCGCTCGTCCAGCCGGTAGAGGAACAGCCCGGGCTTCGGGCTCGGCGCCTCCGTCTCGTAGAGGACGCGCAACGCCGCCGAGGTGCCGACCATGAGCGCCGCCCGTCCCCGGCCGGTGCAGCCGGCGCCGAGGTTCGAGCAGGCGCCGTCGAACAGCGCCGGGTACCAGCGGCCGTGCGGCTCGTCGCCGATCCGCGGCAGTCGCCGCTCCTCGATGCCGACGAGCTCGAGCAGTTCCGCATCCCACGAGCAGCTGCCGACATCGAGCAGGCCGGTCGACGACGCGATCGACATGCTCGTGGCCGGCTCGGCCACCCCGAGCAGCTCCGCGTAGACGTACTCGGCGACGGAGACGAAACGCGCGGCCCCGGCGAAGACCTCCGGCTGCGCCTGCGCGAGCCAGAGCAGCTTCGCCGGCCAGAAGCTCGGGTGGAGATGCTGGCCGGTGCGAGCGTGGACGGCGGCCGGGTCGACGCGGCGGCGCAGCTCCTCGGCCGCGCCCGCCGCGCGGTTGTCGCGCCAGCCCAGCACCGGCGTGAGCGGCCGCCCCGCTGGGTCGAGCGCGAGCAGGCTGTGGCCGAAGCACGACGCGCCGACCGCGTCCGCTGTCGCGTCTCTCCCCCCGACCACGTCGCGGACGAGTGCGACGATCTCGTCCGGGTCGTCGCCGCCGTATGCCGCTTGCCGCAGCTCGTCGGCCGGTTCGCCGCGCTCGTCGAAGACCTGGGCTCGGACGGAGGAGCTCCCGACGTCGACAGCGAGCACGGTCGCCACGCGCCGAATCTACCCTTGGGGCGGCATGGCCGTCGTGATCGCATCCAACCTCCGCAAGGAGCTCGCCGGCACCCTGCTCTTCGACGGGGTGTCGTTCAGCGTCGAGCGGCGAGACCGCGTCGCGCTTTCCGGCCCGAACGGAGCCGGCAAGACGACGCTGCTCCGCATCCTCGCCGGCGAGACGGAGAAGCACGGAGGCGAGCTCGCGTTCGAGAAGGGGACGCGTGTCGCGCTGCACGACCAGCGGCCACCGCTCGAGCGCGACGTGACGCTGCGCGAGTACGTGCTCTCCGGAGCGCGCGACCTCGTCGCGCTCGAGCAGGAGCTTGCGTCGCTCGAGCAGGCGATGGCGGGCGGCTCGCACGACCAGGCGACGCTCAACCGCTATTCGGCCGCGCAGTCGCGGCTCGAGCACGCCGGCGGGTACGGCTGGCGCGACCACGCGACGCAGGTCGTGCGCGGTCTCGGCTTCGCCGACGAGAGCCTCGACCGGCCGCTGCGCACCTTCTCCGGCGGCGAGCTGACGCGCGCGTCGCTCGCCCGCGCGCTCGGCGGCGATCCCGATCTGCTGCTGCTGGACGAGCCGACGAACCATCTGGACGTCGCCAGCCTCGAATGGCTCGAGCGCGAGCTGCAGAGCCTCGACGCGGCGGTGATCCTCGTGGCGCACGACCGGTGGTTCCTCGAGGCGGTGACGACCGCGACGCTCGAGATCGTCGCCGGCCGCGCGACGTTCTTCCCCGGGCCGTGGCACGCATGGCGGCGCGAGAAGGCGGCGCGGATGGTGCACGCGCAGAAGCAGGCCGACCGGGTGCAGGAGGACATCGTCCGGCTCGAGCGGTTCGTCGAGCGGTTCCGGGCGAAGAAGGAGAAGGCGAAACAGGCCCAGGCCAAGCTGACGCAGATCGGGCGGCTGAAGAAGGAGCGCGACGACGCGGCCGACGAGGTGGCGCTGCTGTCGCGGCGCCGGCGCACGCTCGGCTTCGAGTTCCTCAAGCCCGCGCGGAGCGGTCGCACGGTAGTCGAGGTCGAGGGACTGACGTTGCGGATCGGCGAGCGCGAGCTGATGCACGACGTGGCGTTCGCGCTCGAGCGCGGCGAGCATGTCGCGCTCGTCGGACCGAATGGCTCCGGCAAGACGACGTTGCTCGAGACGCTGCTCGGCCGGCGCGAGGCTGCAGCCGGGAAGATCCGGCTCGGGCACGGCGTCGAGACCGCCTACTTCTCTCAGCAGGAGATGGAGCTCGACACGCGCGGCACCGTGCTGCAGTGCGTGCAGACGATGACGGGGTTGAACCGGCCGGACGCGCAGTCGCTTCTCGGCCGCTTCCTCTTCTCCGGCTGGGACGAGCACGAGAAGCAGGCGTCGGTGCTGTCGGGCGGCGAACGGCGCCGGCTCGCGCTCGCGGTGACGGTCGCGTCCGGCGCGAACTTCCTCGTCCTCGACGAGCCGACGAACCATCTCGACCTCGACAGCCGCGAGGCGCTCGAAGCGGCGCTCGAAGCGTTTCCCGGGACCGTGCTGCTCGTGTCGCACGACCGCGCATTGCTCGACGCCGTGGCGGAGCGGACGCTCGCCATCGAGGACGGCGAGCTGCACGGATACGACGGCGGCTGGGCGGAGATGCTGCGGCGGCGCGACCAGCGCTCCGCAGTCGCCGCTGCTGCGACCCGGGCCGAGAAGCCGGTTCAGGAGCCGAAGCCGAAGGCCGCCGCGAAGCCGCGGAAGAAGCGTCCGAGCGAGCTGGAGCGGGTCGAGGCGGAGATCGCCGCCCAGGAGGCGGAGGTCGCGCGTCTCGAGGAAAAGCTCGCGGAAGACTGGTCGAACGTCGACGTGCTCGCCGCCCACAAGCATGCGCGAGACGCGCTCACCGCGCTGCTGAAGCGCTGGGAGACGCTGTTCGAGCAGGCCTCGACGCCGGGCTGAGCCGATCCGTCCCACCGGTGCCTGGCACTTTTCGGCCCTCCGGTGCCAGGTACCAGAGGCTCGTTTGGTGCCAGGTACCAGAGGCTCGTTTGGTACCAGGTACCAGAGGCTCGTTTGGTACCAGGCACCGCGGGCTAGAGATGCTTCTCGTAGCAGCGGCTGAGCGCCCGCGTGGCGTAGACGCCGTAGCACGGGATCGGCTCGTACCCGGCCGACTCGTAGAGGCCTAGGGCCTCCGGCTGACGGTCGCCGGTCTCCAGCACGATCCCGTCGTAGCCGAGCCGCCGCGCCTCGTCCTCGAGCGCGACGAGCAGCAGGCGCCCGAGCCCGCGGCCGCGCGCGTCCCGGACGACGTACATCCGCTTCAGCTCGGCCCGCGTCTCGTCGAAGCGGCAGACGCCGCCGCACCCGATCGCACGCCCCTCGTCCCGGACGACGAGGAAGACGCCGTCGGGCGGCACGAACATCGCCGCCTCGCGCGTCGGCCCGATGTCGGCCTCGCCCTCGTACCGCCCGCGCATCTCCTCCTGCTGCGCGTCGACGAGCGCCGTCACCTCGGGCGAGTCGAACGGCTCAGGACCAGAAACGCTCAAAGGCGGAGTCGAGTGGGACCGCCGTGACCTCCGTCCACTGTCCGTCCGCGCAGCGGATGACGAAGGCCTGGTCGACGTCGAGGTCGATGCCGTTGCGATGACCGACGGCGCGATAGATCGCGATCGCCCAGTCGTCGTCGGCGAACACGGTGTGGAGGGAGCTGCGGTAGGTCCCGTTCGTCTCGAGCCCGGTCCGGCGGAGGAACTCGACCACCTCGCGGCGGCCGCGGTACTCGCCGCTCATCATCGTGTTGCCCGGGACGCGCCAGACGATCTCGCGCGAGAGCGCCGCCGAGATGGCCATCGCGTCCTTCCCGAACGACGCGAACACACGCCGCGTCAGAGCCGCGTTCGGGTGCTCGTCCGTCACTCGTCCGCTCCCAGCGTCGCGACGACGGCCTCTGCGATCACCTTCAACGGCCGGCCCGACACCTGGCTCGCCTTGCGGAGCCGCGCGAACGCCGCGTCCTCCGACAGGCCCTCCTTCTGCATCAGCAAACCCTTCGCCCGCTCGATCACCTTCCGCGCCGCGAGCGCCTCAGCCAGCGACTCGGCCTCCTCACGTACGGCCTGGAGCTCCTCGTGGCGCGCCCGCGCAGCCTGGATCGCCGGCAGCAGATCCTGCTCGCGGAACGGCTTCACGAGATAGCCGAACACGCCCGCCTCGACCGCACGCGAGACGATCTCCTCCTGGCCGTAAGCGGTCAGCATCACGATCGGAATCGGCCGCTCCTCGAGGATCCGGCGGGCCGCCTCGATCCCGTCCAACCGCGGCATCTTCACGTCCATGATCGCGAGGTCGGGCTGTTCCGAGCGGGCGAGCTCGACCGCCTCCTCGCCGTCGCGCGCCTCCGCGCACACCTCGAAGCCGGCGCGCTCGAGCAGATCCCGGAGATCGAGCCGGATGATCGATTCGTCTTCGGCGACGAGGATGCGCATCAGGCCGGAAACACTACTTCGGCGCGGGTCCCGCCCTCGCGACGAAGGTCGAAGCTGCCGTGGAGCTCGTCCCGGACGAGCGCGTCGACGATCGAGAGTCCGGTGCCGGTGGCCGCGTCGCCGGGCCCCGGTCCCTCGTCGGCGATGGCGAGCACGACGTCGCCGTTGTGGCGCGCGAGCTCGATCCGCACGACGCCGGCTCCGTGCTCCAGCGCGTTCTGCAACAGCTCCGAGAAGACGAGGGCGAGCGCCGTCGCGCGATTGCCCGCGAGGGTGACCGACTCGAGCCGCGCCTCGACGTCGCGTCCGACGGCGAGACCCTGGACGAGCATCGCGCGCAGGCGGTCGATCAGCTCGGCCAGCTCGACGACCTCGTCGCGCTGCTCCGTCAGCGCCTCGTGCACCGCGGCGATGGCGAGGATCCGGTTGACCGAGTGCTCGAGCGCCTCGCGCGGGTCGACGCCCTCCGCCCGCGACTGGAGCCGGAGCAGCGACGCGACCGTCTGCAGGTTGTTCTTGACGCGATGGTGGATCTCCTGGGCGAGCACGCCGCGCATGACCGCGCGCCCATGCTCGAGCGCGACCGCCGCGTGGTGGGCGATCGCCTCGAGGAGCGCCCGGTCGTCGTCCGAGAACGGCGCGTCCCGGTCGGCGACGAGCTCGCCGATCTGCCGCCGCTTCCAGCGCAACGGCGTGCGCACCGCGTACGCGCCCGGGCGACCCTCCGGCCACGCGATGCGGCCGTCCTCCAGCACGAGCGCAGCGCCCGTCGCCTGCACCGCGTCCATCGTCGTCTTCACGATCGCCTCGAGCGACTCCTCGAGATAGAGCGACTCCGAGACCGCCTCCGAGATCCGCGCCAGCGCCTCGAGCTCCGCCACCCGCCGCTGCGCCTGCGAGTAGAGCTGCGCGTGGACGATCGACTGGGCCACCTGGTCGGCGATCGCCGTCAGAAGCTCGATCTCGGTGTCGCCGTAGGCGCGCGGCTCGCGTGTGCGCACGTTGAGCGCGCCGGCCAGCCGCTCGCCGTGGACGAGGATCGGGACGGCGAGGATCGACTCGTACTCGTCCTCGGGCAGGTTCGGGAACAACTTGAAGCGCGGATCGAGATGCGCCTGCGACGGGATCATCACGGGCTCGCGCTCCGACGCGGCGAAACCGGTGATGCCCTCGCCCGGCCGCATGCGCGGCCGCCGGGTCATCTCGTCGACGTGCGTGCCGTGCGTCGCCCGCAGGACGAGCTCGTCCGTGCGCTCGTCGTAGAGGTAGACGAAGCACGCGTCCGCCTCCACCGCGTCCGCGACCTTCGTCGCGACGAGGTGGAGCACCTCTTCGAGATCGAGAGTCGAGTTGACGGCGGCGATCGTCTCGGTGAGAAGCCGCAAGTGCCGCTCGGGTGCGTCCACGCGCCGTATCGTAGGGCCCGTGGCTCTCTCCAACTGGCTCCTGTTCTTCCATCTGCTCGGAGCGTTCAGCTTCTTCGCCGGCGCGGCGGTCGCGGGAACGCTCCAGCTGGCGGCGATCCGGCGCGAGCGGCCGAGCGAGATCCTCATGCTGCTGCGCCTCACGCGGGTCGGCGTCGTCCTCGTCGGGATCGGCGCGCTGTTCACGCTGTTCTTCGGGATCGCGCTGGCCGAGCACCTCGACTACGGGCTCTCTCCGGCGTGGATCCAGGCGTCGCTCGGGCTCTGGGTCGCGGCGATGGCGATCGGGGGGATCGGCGGCCGAACCGCCCGGCACGCCCGCAACCTCGCCGAGCGGCTCGCCGCCTCGGGAGACGAGCCGAGCGAGGAGCTGAGGAGCCTCGTCGCCCACCGGCCCTCGCTCTGGGCCAGCTACCTCAGCTCGGCGCTGATCGTCGCCATCGTCGTCCTGATGGTCTGGAAGCCTTAGTAGCCTGAAGCAGGAAAGTGAGCCCCGTTAACAAACCTTTTACGCCGACCCCGCTAATTCCCTTGCAAGACAGGAATAGGTTCCGACACGTGAGCGCCCTCGCCATAGACCTCCGCCGGACGGCCGGCTACATCGTCTCCGATCGCCAGGGACGGCTCGTCGGCAAGGTCGAATGCCCGATGTACGGCACCGCCCCCGACGTCCCGGACGCCCTGTCCGTCAAGTCGGGGCTCTTCTCGCGGCGCCGCCGCCTCGTCCCGGCCGACACGATCGACCAGATCGACGGCACGAGCGGCGTGATCGAGCTCCGCGTGGATCGCGAAGCGATCCGCAGCTTCCTCTAGACGTTCCTCTCGACGGCTTCAGGTCTCCCGGGAAAACGACCCCGGAACGACCACGAGCCGCCAAAAGCGACTCGCGGTCGGCCGTCAGTTTGGCCTCGCCTCCGCAGAGGACGAGGCCACCCGCATTGTTACCTGGTCGTCACAGGACTGACAAGTACTTCTTCATCTCCCAGTCGGTGAGCTGGACGCGGTACTCGTCCCACTCCTTCCGCTTCAGCTCGACGTAGCGCTCGAAGATGTGGCCGCCGAGGGCCTTCTTGGCGACCTCGGACTGGGACAGCTCGGTGATCGCCTCACCGAGGGTCTCCGGCAGCGAGACGATTCCGCGCTCCTTCCGCTGCTCCGCGGTCAGGTGGTAGAGGTTCGTCTCCATCGGGTCCGGCAGCTCGTACTCCTGCTCGATCCCCTCGAGGCCCGCGTGCAGCAGCGCCGCGAACGTCAGGTACGGGTTGCACGCCGGGTCGGGGCAGCGGATCTCCGCCCGCGTCGCCTGCTCGGAGCCGGGCTTGTACAGCGGGATGCGGATCAGCGCCGAGCGGTTGCGCTGCGACCACGCCACGTAGACCGGCGCCTCGAACCCGGGCACGAGCCGCTTGTACGAGTTGACCCACTGCGCGAACACCGCCGAGATCTCGCGCGCGTGGCGGAGTTGGCCGGCGATGAACTGCTTGCCGACGGCGGACAGGTGCCACTTGTCGTCGGCGTCGAAGAAAGCGTTGCGGCCGTTCGAGAACAGCGACTGGTGCGTGTGCATCCCCGAGCCGTTCTCGCCGAACAGCGGCTTCGGCATGAACGTCGCGTGGTAGCCGTGCTGCTTCGCGACCTCCTTGACGATCAGGCGGTACGTGAGCATGTAGTCCGCCATGTCCAACGCGTTCGCGTAATGGATGTCGATCTCGTGCTGGGACGGGCCGACCTCGTGATGGTGGTACTCGACCGGGATCCCCATCGACTCGAGCGCCCTGATCGTGTCGCGGCGGATTCCGGTCGCCGCATCCATTGTCGTCTGCGCGAAGTAGCCGCCCTCGTCCAGCGTCTCCGTGCCGTGCTCGTCCTTGAACAGGAAGTACTCCGCCTCCGGCCCGACGTTGAACGTGTCGAAGCCCATCGACTCCATGCGGTCGAGCGCGCGTCGGAGCGCGAAGCGCGGGTCGCCGTCGTACGCCTTGCCGTCCGGCGTGACGATGTCGCAGATCATCCGGCCTTCCAGCCCGTTCGGCAGGACGCGGAACGTCGCCGGATCGGGGATCGCGACCATGTCCGACTCTTCGATCGCGTTGAAACCCGTGATCGACGAGCCGTCGAAGCCCATGCCGTCGTCGAGGGCGCCCGCCAACTCGCTCCTCGTGATCGAGAAGCTCTTCAGGTGCCCTTCGAGATCGGTGAACCAGAGCAGCATGTCCTCGATGCCGCGCGTCTCGACCTCGGCGAGCACGGCCTGCCGTGCCTTCGGGTCCGACGTCGCGCGATTCTTGCTCTCAACCTGCGCCATCACTCATTCCTCCCTGAAAATGCGAAAAGCCCCGGTCGCCGAGGTCTCCCGGCGCCCGAGGCTCCGTTGCCTCGACTTCGACGGGCGGAGTCTACACGGATGGCCGCTGCGGAAGCCGGGGGTACGCTCGGAGCATGGCCGCCACGCAGCGGACGGGGATCGAGGCCTGGCTCGCCCGGCTCGCGAGAGCCGTCTCGCGGCGACGCCGCGCCGTGATCGCCGTCTGGCTCGTGCTCCTCGCAGGCAGCGCGTGGTTCTCGCTGCACCAGACCGACCACCTCAGCGGCGGCGGCTGGGAGGTTCCCGGCAGCGCCTCTATCCGAGTGTCGAAGCTGATCGACACGTTCCCCGGCGTCACGCCGCCGACCTTCACGTTCTTCGTCACCGGCTCGAGCGCGACCGCCGTGCAGGCGCGGCTCGCCGCGATCGAGCCTGCGCTGCGCGGGACTCCGCGGCTCCGCCCAGGAACGCCCGTGCTGCTCGCCGGTGGACGCGCGGCGCTCCTCCCTGTCGACTTCGTCGGCGCCACCTCGAACGCGATCGACGAGGCGACGAAGCTCCGCCACGCGTTCGTGCAGACGACTCCCGCGGTGCAGACGCGCGTGCTCGGCGAGCCGGCGATCTGGTCGAACTTCCAGCAGGTGTCGAAGCGGCAGCTCGCCCGCGGCGAGGCGATCGGCTTCCCGCTGATCCTGCTCATCCTGCTCGCCGCCTTCGGGACGGTGGTCGCGGCAGTCGCACCGCTCGCGCTCGGCTTCGCGGCCGTGTTCGTCTCCGGGGCGGTCATCTACTGGCTGTCGCGCTCGTTCGAGATCTCGATCTACGTCACGAACATGGCGTCGATGATCGGGATCGGCGTCGCCGTCGACTACTCGCTGTTCATCGTCAGCAGGTTCCGGAACGAGCTGCACGAGGGCTCCTCGACCGACGCAGCGCTCGCCCGCGCGCTCTCGACCTCCGGCAAGGCCGTCGTCTTCAGCGGCGCAACGGTGGCGGTTTCGCTCGCCGGGCTGTTCGCGATCGGCGTGAACGGGATCCGCTCGCTCGCCATCGGCGCGATCGTCGTCGTCTGCATCGCCGTCCTCGCTGCAACGACGCTCCTGCCGGCGCTCCTCGCCGCGGTCGGCCCGCGCATCGAGCGGCTCCGGCTGCCGCTGCCCTGGAGCACGGGGAAGGAGAGCGGCGGCGCGTTCTGGACGACGTGGGCGGCGACGGTGATGCGGCGGCCGGTCGCGTTCCTCGCCGGCGGCACGGCTTTCATGCTGCTGCTGGCGGCGCCGCTGCTCGCGATGCAGACGTTCAACCGCGGCCTCAACGAGCTGCCGGCGGGCTCCGAGGTGCGGGCCGCGACCGAGCGGGCGATGGCGCTCGCCGGACCGGGGTTCAGCTCGCCGGTGCACGTCGTCACCACGCGGCCGCCCGGCACGTTGCCGCGCCGGCTGGCGGCGGTTCCGGGAGTGCTCTCCGTTGCCGCGCCGGTGCGGAGCAGCGACGGGTCGCACTGGCTCGTCGACGCACGGATCGACGCGCAGGCCGAGTCGTCGCCGGCGAGGGCGATCGTGCGGCGCATCCGCGCAGTCGCGGGACCCGAAGCGCTCGTCGGCGGCTCGACCGTCTTCGACCAGAACGTCGAGCAGGCGATCTTCGGCGGCATCTGGAAGATGCTGCTGTTCATCCTCGGCGCGAGCTATCTCGTGCTGCTCCTGCTGCTGCGCAGCGTGCTGCTCCCGCTGAAGGCCGTGCTCGTCAATCTGCTCAGCGTCGGCGCGGCGTACGGCGTGCTCGTCGCCATCTTCCAGTGGGGCTGGTTCGACTGGACGGGCTACACGTCGCCGGGCTACGTGGACACGATCGTGCCTGCGCTCGTGCTCGCAGTGACGTTCGGGCTGTCGATGGACTACGAGGTGTTCCTGCTGACGCGGATCCGCGAGCGCTGGCTCGCGCACGGCGACAACGAACGGGCCGTCTCGGAGGGGCTCGTCCGCTCGGCGCGGACGATCACGAGCGCGGCCGCCGTGATGGTGGCCGTGTTCGCGTCCTTCTCGGCCGCAGGCTCGCCTGCGCTGAAGGAGCTCGGCCTCGGACTCGCAGTGGCGATCCTGCTCGACGCGACACTCGTCCGCCTCGTCATCGTCCCGTCCGCCATGCGGCTGCTGGGCACGTGGAACTGGTGGTTCCCGGGCGCGCCGCGGCGCGTCCTCCCACCGGCCAGCGCGGCACGCCACTAACCTTTCCCGCGTGCGGATCCTCGTCACCGGCGGCGCCGGCTTCATCGGCTCGCACTTCGTCAAGCGGCTGCTCCGCGCGGGCGAGGACGTCGTCGTCCTCGACAAGCTGACCTATTCCGGGAACCGCGCCAACCTGCCGGACGGCGTCGAGTTCCACCACGGCGACATCGCCGTGCCGGAGGACGTCGCCGGGGCGGCGCGCGGCTGCGACGCGATCGTCAACTTCGCCGCGGAGACGCACGTCGACCGCTCGATCCTCAGCGCCGAGGAGTTCGGCCGCACCGAGTTCCGCGGCACCCAGGTGCTGCTCGAGCACCTGCGCGAGTCGGGGCAGAAGCTCGTCCAGGTCTCGACGGACGAGGTCTACGGCGACCTCGAGGCGGGAGGCTCCTCGCGCGAGACCGACCCGCTGCGGCCGTCGAGCCCGTACAGCGCGGCCAAGTCCGCGGGCGACCTGCTCGTCCAGGCTTACGTCCGCACCTTCGGCGTCGCCGCCTCGATCACCCGCGGCTCGAACACGTACGGCCCGAACCAGTATCCGGAGAAGTTCATCCCGTTGTTCGTCACGAACGCACTCGACGGCGAGGCGCTGCCGCTCTACGGCGACGGCCGCCAGATCCGGGACTGGCTCTTCGTCGAGGACCACTGCGCGGGGATCGAGCTCGTCCTCCGCGAGGGCGGCCCCGGCGAGATCTACAACGTCGGCGGCGGCGACGAGCACGAGAACATCGAGGTGGCGCAGCGGCTGATCGAGCTGACCGGGGCCGACCCGTCTCTCCTGCGCCGCGTCGAGGACCGGCCCGGCCACGACCGCCGCTACTCGCTCGACACGACGAAGCTCGGCGCGCTCGGCTGGCGGCCCGAGACCGGGTTCGAGGCCGGCCTCCGGGCGACGGTCGACTGGTACCGCGCCAACCGCCCCTGGTGGGAGCCGATCAAGTCCGGCAGCTACCGCGAGTACTACGAGCGGCAGTACGGACAGCGGCTCGCCCAATCCAGTTCGACACAGTCTGGCTCCGTCTAGGATTCCGCCCCTCGGCGGAGAAAGCCTGTGGTCCGGGCCATGTTCATGGGATTTCGTCGCGCCATCGTCTTCGCCGCCCTCGCCGCGCTGCTCGCGGTGGGCTCCGCGTCGGCCCGCTCGGTCTGCACGGGGTCGTGCTACGTCGCGCCGGCCGGCTCCGGGGCGCTCTTCGTCTTCACCGGCCACGGCTGGGGGCACGGCGTCGGGATGAGCCAGTACGGCGCGTACGGCTACGCGCAGCACGGCTGGACGTACCCGAAGATCCTCGCCCACTACTACCCCGGGACGAAGCTCGGGAGGACGGCGACGACGTCGATCCGGGTGCTGCTCGCCGACAGGCAGAAGACGGTGAAGATCTCCTCCACCGTGCCGTTCACGGTCACCGACGGGAGCGGCGCCAGGCACACGCTCGCCGCCGGGGCGTTCAGCTTCGGCACGGCGCTGCAGCTCCCGGTGGACGGCGGGGCGCTCCAGCCCCTGACGGCGCCGCTGACCTTCTCCCCCGGCCCGGGCGGATCGCTCACGCTCGGCCGCGCGTACCGGGGCCGGATCCTCGTCGACGTCGTCGACGGGAAGCTGCGGGCGATCAACATCGTGCCGCTCGAGCAGTACCTGTACGGGGTCGTTCCCGCGGAGATGCCGTCGAGCTGGCTGCCCAACGCGCTCGACGCGCAGGCGATCGCCTCGCGCTCGTACGCGCTGGCGACGCGGCAACTCGCGGCTCCGTTCGACGTCTATTCAGATACGCGTAGCCAGATGTATCTCGGGATCGGAGCGGAGCAGCCGTCCACCACCGCCGCCGTCACGGCGACGGCCGGGCAGGTGCTCCTCTACAAGGGCGCGATTGCGACCACCGTCTTCTTCTCCACCTCCGGAGGCGAGACGAGCTCGAGCGCG
>Ga0265338_10000812_pt1 | contig 52698 bp, 89 predicted proteins | sample 42126metaG_FD_193579 | JGI IMG/M metagenome (GOLD analysis project Ga0265338, IMG submission 193579) | Rhizosphere microbial communities from Carex aquatilis grown in University of Washington, Seatle, WA, United States - 4-21-26 metaG | ecosystem: Host-associated > Plants > Roots > Rhizosphere...
CGAACTCCGGGTTTAACGCGCCGGGCTTTTCCGTCTGCTCCGATGACCCACTCCATGCGCTCACGTTCCCGTGGCTGTCCGGAGGCCCCCACTTGTTCGCTCGCGCTGTAGGGTAAAGGGCCAGCTTGCGGATCGCCACCAGCCCCGCACTGTTCCCCGCCTCGTTGTGGCCGTTCTTCGCTGGCGCTAGACTGGTCGGCGTGGGCCATACCATCCTGCCGAGCAGCCCGTTCACTGGCACGTTCTGGCAGGGTGATCCGTCCTTGTGATCGCGCGTCGTCGGTGTCGGCCCGGCCGACGCCGCTTGCTTCAAGGCCAGACCGCCCATGCGCCCCGGCGGCACCTTCGCCCCCGTGCTGTCGTTCGCTCTGGCTGTTGGCCACAATCCAGAATCTGTCTCGCAGGTGGTCCGCACCCGCGCTCGCGGCTTCCATAGGGATTGCCCCCACGGCGTAACCCACGGCTTCCAGATCACTTCGCACAATTCTGAGCCATGCACCCGCTGACGCAACCTGCTCTCCAAAGAAGATTGAAGGGCGTCGCTCGGTGATAAGTCCGAACAGGCTGGGCCAGAGGTGGCGGTCGTCGGCAAACCCTTTTTGCGACCCTGCGAGGCTGAACGGCTGGCAAGGGCAACTACCTGTCCAAACAGGTCTGTCGTCGGCCCATCCTGCGAGGCGCAAGGCGAGGGACCATCCACCGATGCCTGCGAAGAAGTGGCACTGATCGAAGCCGCGGAGATCGTCTCCGGCAACATCTTTGATGCTTCGTTCATCGACTTCGCCATCTGCGATCAAACCTTCTTTGATAAGTTCGCGGAGCCAGGCGGCCGCGAAAGGGTCAAATTCGTTGTAGTAAGCCGCCACACCGCTCACCCCTGTCCTGTGACGCTGCAGCCGGGGAGGTGGATGCTCTCGCCGTCGTTGTAGGCGCGAAGCACGGCTTCAATGGCCAGCACCTCGTCGTCGCCTTGGCCGTGATCGCTGGGACCGAAGTAGCCTGCCTCGATTAGGCCTCGGCGCGCAGATTCCAGCCCTGCAATTATTTCCGGCCTTGTAAGTTCTTTCGCCATGGTCAAACGCTCCTATTTCGGATCAAGCCTACGCGCGTGCATGACCAGATCGGCCAGAGCCTTCTCAAGCTGCTTAGTGCGATCCACCCCGGCACCGATAGGTGCATCCGGCTCTTTCAGTATCCGGGTGAGCCACCAATCCTTGCTGCGTAAAAACTTCATCGGAGGCTCCGTTTCAGACAGGTTCGTAAGTGACAGAAAAGACTTCTGGCTCACACGGGTATAATTCGCCCTTCACGCCGCGAATAATCCAATGCCCGACAGGGACGTTTAGCCACTGATCTTCGAGAGGATTGAACACCACGACATTTTCCTTGTCGTTTGGCCCGCGCTCATCAACGGCATCGGCACGGTTCCAGTTTCGACCGCAGAATGTCTCAAGGCATTTGTAATCGCCGCCCTCCCACAGGATGGCTTCAACCACGACCGGTTTTTTGCGAAACTTCGGCATGTCTATTCCATTCTTTCGAGGGCTTGAGGTGTGATGTATTGCCATTTTCCGCGATGCGGCAGGAGCGTTCTAAATCTCGCCAGTGCTGAGAGCATATCGCCGCGTCCCTCAACAGCAGAGCGCCAGGCTTGCCCAATGGTGTGCGCTTCGACGCGGCGCTCTCTCAATTGACCGCACTGAATTTCAAATAACATCAGCCGCTCGCTTATTTTGTGGCGCGGGCAATGATCCCGCCGCCAGGGGTTTCGAGATATTGCTGCCCGGTCTTGGCGTCCGTCAGGACTTTCATGCCGCAGCGATCCCAGGTGCTACGGTCGCAATCGTCTGTCGGGTGAACCCAGCCGGTACCAGAAATGAGATAGGCGAGCACCATGCTAGCCACGACCACCACCCAGGCGGCCGTCATGACACCGATGGCGATGTGATAACCGACACCTTGCCAGTGCTTCTTTTCTTCCCTTGTCATGCTCATGGGCAAACGCTCCTCAGTTGTGGTCTTTGACTTCGCGGTGGTACTGCAAAGCGAGATTGATGCGTCCCATCCGGTCCATCATGTCTTCCGAGTGTTGGGTGGTGAGGATGCTGTGCGCAGCGAAGGGTGGCGCCCAAGCCGCATAGCACTCAAGCACCCAAGCCTTTGCATCGGCCAGGGCTGTCTCCAGTTGCTTCTCTCGTTCAGTCTTCACCAAGCCCTCCCTTACTGCGCCAACATGGCGTCAATTTCCGCGATGCGGTCACGGATACGACCATCTGCAATCGCCCCATGACCGAAAGAATTGTTGAGATGATTGCGCTCGCTCTCCAGCCTGGAGCGGCGACCGTGGATCGCGTCATCGTGCGCGGTTAGCTTTCGCTCGCTGACGAACTCAGCCCGGCAATATCCGCATGTGAATACCGGCGCCATGCCCTCAATCGCGGTGCGCACCAATTCGTCGTCATCGTTAGGATTTGCCATCTGGAAAATTCCCTCCCTTGCTAAGACGCTTTGGCGATACGAAGGGTCTCCGCGTCGCCTGCCGCCTTCTCTCGATCCATCCTGTCAATTTCTGCCACGATCAGCGCGCCGGCCTTGACCAGCATCCGGCGTTTGCTGCCCGGCTTGAACCAGGCGGCGCCCCACGGCCAGAGGTAAGCGATGATGCTCACGGTGCCGCGTTCGATACCTTGGTCCAGCCTCTTTTTGTGGAAATCCACTTCGGTGCGGTGGAGTGTCGCCGCATAGGCGTAGGTGGCGGCGGCCAAAGCGATCTCGCCTGTGCCGTGGTTATCATCGTGTGCTGCAGTCCACTTCTCCTTTTCGATCTGGCGGATGCGCTCGGCAGCAATGTCGTCAATCGCAGACATATTTCCCTCCTTCAATTTCTCGATCGCAATGCGATACGAAGTGAAATGCTATATCTATCCGCTACAGTAATAACTGCCTGGAGCATCGCGCGCTGGAGAATGGAAAGATTTTCCCACCGCGGCCCATCAACACCAATGATCTCAAGTGCTGCCATATATTCATAGCGGTATAGCTGGGTTGCTGCAGCTTCTTCGACCCTGGCGCGCTCTGCCGAAAATGTATCCCGTGCCTTAGCCGGAAGGCTTTGCTTCTTAAGCACAATCTCCGCTATTGGCGCGTGGGCGATGTTTTGGCTCATCCCGGATGATCCCCGTCGCACTTGGCCGTCGCAAGCCATTCGCCAGCGACAAGCGCCTCGGTGATAGCGAGCGCCATTCCCTGCGCGACCCCCTCGTTTCCAACGCGCGGTGTGAGAATTTCCTGGATAATATCCTTAACTGGATGCACGCTCGCAATGGCCAGCGCGTTGACGCCTTTGTAATACGATTTTGGCATCTCAGACCTTCACCTTCTCAAGACTGTACAGGCTGGAAAACTGCATGATGGCGATGTCGGCTGCGGCTTCGCTGTCGAATTCTACCGCCTCAGCGCGCACGCCGCGCATTTCGTACTGCGGCCGCCGGCCAGACGCTTCCTTTCGGCAGACATACTGCTTGATGCCTGGATGCGTCTGCGGGGTCTCGATTATGAAGGCCATCAGTACATTTCAACTTCAGGCGGTTTGTCCCAGCCCAAAAGCTTGCGGGCTATTGTCCCGAGGCGCGACCAGTTCGCCGCTGCATCCCGGCAAGCTTGCGGATGCTCTGACTGATCCGCCTGAAAGCGCCGGTTACAGGCATCGGTGCCGAAAGCCTTTTCGAGCTCAGCCATCCAATCCTGATCGGCCGTGACCCATGCCTCATAGGCGGCTTGCGCCTCTGGCGTCCTGGTCATGATCCCTTTGCCTTTCTGAGCGCAAGCTTGAGCGCCCTGATAGCTGCGTGGAGGTCTGGGTCCTGGTCTTTCTTGATCGAAAGCGCCACATGCTGGAGCTGATCGAGCGCCAGATTACCGGCAGAGACAAGATCGGGCTGGGTATTGTAGCGCCGCACGAAACGCCGCACCGCGCGCTGGGCGCCGCCATCCTGGCAGCGGCCGAAATTGACCGTGGCGGTTTCGGTGGTTTCCCGCGGCAGCATTGCCACAGCATAGTCCTGGCCGATATGCAGCTCCAGATCCTCAAACCGTGGATCACGGCGCTTCCGCTCTGGCAATGTCATGACGCTTTTTTCTCCGGTTTCGGCGTCGAGTTGGCGCAGGCGCGCGCGGCTTCCATCGTCATGAAAGCCCGCCCGGTGTCTCCGACCGCGTAAAGCAGACCAAAGCGGGAGCCGGCTGTCCGGATGTCGTGGCCGTTGACGGTGCAGACCACCGCGCGCCGCCGGTAAGCGTCCATCGCCCGATTGTATTCCTCGGGGGTGAGGGACTCGGCGGCCGCAAGCCGCCCTTCTGGCGTGCCCATGTCGTAGTTCATACCGTTGCCTCCGGTTGATATCTGATAGCCGCGTGAATCCGGCCGGCCAGTGTGCCGGGCCCTTTCGGCGCTGGCGCCTCAAGCTTGGCCGCGTGCTGGCCTTCCGCATCGCGGCGCCCGGCCATGATGTCGAGCATGATCCAGAGAACGCGCTCGGCCATTTCGTCCTGGAGCTTGAGTTGCACCGTTTGGACCAGGTGCGCCTCGCTGTGCCGCTGTTCGTGGCGTAGCTCGCGCTGCAGCTGTGCAAAGGCGGTCAGCAGCATCAGTCCGTTTTCAGGTTGCGTGCTCATGGCTGTTTCTCCAGCGTGTCGAGTTTTGTGATCGCCCGTTCCCACTGCTTGACGCTTTCGGCGTGCCCGAGATTGGCTGAAACCGCCCGATGCCAGTTGGCCTGCCGCTTGAGTGCGGCGAGCGTTTCTTCCAGCCCGTTAAGGCCCAGGATGCGGCGCAGCTGTTGTTCGTCGCTGGTGTTCACAGTCGCACCCCGTAAAAAATGATGAGATAAGCAGCTAGACCGATGACGGCGAGTGTGATCCTGCCGAAGGTCATGACTCTAAATCCCCCAGATGGCTTGGATGATAAGAAGGGCCAGCATGATGGTGACCCGCGCGGTATGGTTGGGCATCAGTTCGTCTCCCCGGCGGATTCTGCCGCCTCTTCCTTGGTGGGAATGTAGACGCGGACCGTCCCGAGTTTGTGATGGGCCGCCGTGCCGAAGAAACCGACGAGGGCGGCTTTCTCGCGGATGCGCGCGGCGCGTTCCGCCTGCTGTTCCCGTAACTGGGAAGTCTGGATTTGCGCCCTGCTGAAGCTTCTGGTCATTGGCTTTGTCTCCTGTGGTCTCTGCGAAAGACCGTCTGTATGACGATATAAAGCCACTAAACAGCCTGACGGTCTAGCAAAATGTTCTTCCAGCAGAACGGCAAGAGACCGGGCAGGTAAGGGTTGCGCAGATCGCAGGGCGCCAGCAGTTGAGACCATTGCCGCCGGTTGTGGATCGGGCTTAGGCTCTTTCCCGGAGCGCGCGGCTTGGGTGAGCCGGGTTGGGCACCGCGCCGCCCGCAGACCGGCCACCGCCTTTCTCACTTTACACCACCAAAATTCTGCCTAGTATCGTTGGCACTGTGTAGGGGCCTTCCACCATGCCAAAATCCATTCCCGCGCCCACCATGCGCCAGTTTGTCGAGATGGCGGCCGGCCGGAAGCTCGCGCCCTGGCAGGTGGACGCCCTGGCGCGCCAGCAGCGCGGCCGCCTAAAGCTGGTCGAGGGCGGCAAGCCAGCGGCCGAGGCGCCGGCACCATGATCGAAACCGGCCCCCAGGAATTCCTGGAAAAGCGCCTGAAGTTGGACGGCATCACCGCTCTGCCGACCTTGGTCTCGGCCAACCACATCCCCACGCTGCGCGCCGACGGGCGCCGCGACGACACGGACGCCATGATGGCGCTGATCGAGGGCCGCCCCTTCAAGACCGTTGACGGATTCTGCGGCATGGCCAAGGACGCATGGCTCACCGATGCAACTATTCGGATTGATGGCGCCCTCGTTCTGGACTGGGATAGCAGGCTGATCCTGCGCAATTGCAGGATTTTGGCCCGTCACAAGGATCTCGTTCTGGTGCTGCGGAAAAGCGGAATTGATAAATTTGTCAATACGTCAGTGGATTTAGCTGAACTTCCGCCTGCAGCGAAACCCATGGTTCTGGAAAATAATCCATGACGTCACTGCACTTAGGTCCGCCGCTGGTTTTCGTAAATGTGGAAAACCGGAAAAAATCGATGGCGCAGCCTGAGTTAGTGGCGCACCGGGAGATCGAGGAGCTTTTCCCGGCCTGGTTGACCGGCCGCATCATCATGGGAATGTGGATCGACAGCATCACTGGCTGGGATCTCGATTTCGTTGATGGCGCGGTGATGATTGCTCCGGCTAGCCCTTTTGTAATCCAATACCTTGTTCCGCTGGAAGATTGGGCCCGCGTGCAAGAGATTTTCGCTGAGGTTTTGGGGCTTTACTACCCCCTGGAAGAGCTGGAAACTTTCCTGGCTGGGGGTCCGATGCGCACGGTGGCGAACCAGATGTCGTTTCAGCATATCCTCTACCTGGTGAGGCAGCGCGAGCAGGAAATTTTGACCTACCGCAGCTTCAAGGACGCATTGCGCCATTATTTCGGCTTAGCGACGCAGATTACGGTGACCTGCACATTCAACGCTGAGCCGCGACCATGACGGAACTTTCCCGCCGCGCCTTCCTTGCCACCGCCAGCGCCGCCGCTGTCACGCCAGCGCCGGCCATGCCCGATCGCATCGCGCAGACTATTGAGGCAGTCTTTCTAGTTCTGGAGCCGATGTGTGACGGCGAAAACCGCGCGGCTCTTCAGGAATGGGCGCAGGACTCGCATTGGAACTTTCACTTCGAAAACCCGATTGCGAGTTAAGTGCCATGACGTATTTGGAAAAATCGCTCAAATCCGACGAAAACCGCTTCCAGGCGCCATCGCCAGCAGCTGATGCCGCCGCGCGCGTCGCGCACCTCATCAAGGTTCTGGCCAATGCAGAAGCTGCTGGAGATCCCAGCGCGGAGATTATCCGCGGCCGCCTCGCCACCGAGCAGCGCCGGCTCGCCGAACTTGAGGGGAGGTGTTTTCCGTGATCGCACAAGGGATTGAGGCCATAACGGTCGCCGCTTTCATGATCTTGGTTTTCTCCGTCATCATCGGCGGCTTTGTCATCGCCATCCTGGGCGCCGGCTGGCTCCTGCTCCGCGTGGCCGAAGGCATCTGGAACCGCTTAAAAATTAGCTCTCCGAATAAATTGGTCTAATGATCAGCGGCGACGCCCCCGCCATCTGGTCCACAATCCAGGCGGAAAAACTTAACACCAACCGCGCCCGCCTTCTCGCTCATGCCATCCGCTGGGCCCTTCCCTCCCGCGCGCACCGCGCCGCCTTCGAAGACTGGCTCTCCCACCGTGTCGCCGGCCTGACCGAATGCGCCGTCAATCGCGGGGCCTGGCGCGACCTCGACAACATCGTCCGCCAATACAATTTTCTTTCCGTGTGGGTAGGAATGGGTAAATCCCTTGACCCGCGCCGCCTTCCGCGCGATGCCTAGCACCTCGCACCACATCGGGGGCTTTCTGGGTGTCACGCCGCCAGCTATTGCGCCTTCCCGACATTTCCACCATCGACGGCCCGCCGCCATCCGAACTACCAAGTAGCGGCTCCGCCGCCGCCTCAGCACCGCCTCAATACGGTCCCGCGCCGCCGGCGGGCCCGCCCCCAACCGACATCCAGATCAACACCTTCCACGCCAAGCTGGAGAAACCCGCCCGCCGGCTAGGCCGCGCCCGCATGGCCCATAACATCACAAACGCCGAGCTCGAAGCCCTCGGTCCCGCTCCGCGCGGTCCCCACGCAGACCCCTTCATCGAAGCCTTCGCTGTCCCCGGCACCATCAGCGGCCGCATGCTTCGCTGGAATAATTCCGGGGAACACCCCCTCACCCAGGCATGGCATTCCGGCCGAATAGACGACACCCAGTATGCCGCGGGCGAAGCGCTTCGAAACCTTGTCGAGATCACCACCGGTTCCGGCAAGGACAGCACAGAGAAACTTGGCGGTGCTCCCGGTGGTGCTGGCGGGCCCCGAACACCCTGGACCGACACCCAACGCGACGCAGCCGAAATTCTCGGTCGCATCCAGGCCAGGATGAAGAAAGAAGATTACGCCATATGTAGAAAATTTTGTGCCGAGGGCTACACCATGTTGGAGGCGCTAAAGAGCGCGGGCGCCCGGTTCCACAAAAACCACGTCACCTCAAGAGTTTGTGAAGCGCTCGATTATCTGGCAGGGCGCAAAAAGAAATTCGCGCGTAAACGCCGGAACCGTCGAAAGGCTCCCAGAAGGGTTTGACAGTGCAGGTAATTTTCCCTATCGAATCTGGCATCCGGTCGAACTGTCGCCGGACTTTTCCTCTACGAATGGGCCATGCCGACCCCGCGCAAGCCTCCCGCTGCTCACAAACCAAACGGCCGGCCACCCTTCAATCCGACGGCAGACGACCGCGAAAAGGTGAAGCGGTTCTTGGAATGTGGCTACAAGCGCGCCACGATCGCAGCCTATTTCGAAATCCACCTGGACACGCTGGAAGAGCACTTCAAGGAAGAGCTTCGCACCGCTCGGATGGACCTGCTTCGCCGCGGCATGTCGAAGTTTCAGCTGGCGGTGCTGGACGGCGAGGAATGGGCGATCAAGTTTCTGTTGGCGAACACGGCACACGGCAGGGAATTCGATGCCGGGTTTTCCACACGGACAGAATTGACCGCTGCTGGCGGCGCCGACCTGTTCCAGAACATGAACCTTTCCAGCTTGAGCGACGCTGATTATGCGGCCCTCAAGGCAATTCTCGCCCGAGCAGGCTTTGCTGTCAGCGATCCAACTGGAGGATCAGCGGCGGGCGGCGCTTCGGCTTGAGCAGGTAAACCGCAGTCGCGCGGAGCTGATCGAGGCCAGCAAGGCGCGCTGCAAGACCTTCCTGGGTTTCGTCCGCGAGGCGTGGCATGTGCTGGAGCCCAAGGCCCAGTATGTCCACGGCATGCAGATCGAGGCGATTTGCGAGCACCTGGAGGCGGTTACCAACCACCAGATTAACCGGCTGCTGATGAACGTGCCGCCGGGCGCGATGAAATCGCTACTGACATCGGTCTTTTTCCAGGCTTGGGAATGGGGACCGATGAACCTGGCGAGCAACCGTTTCGTCAGCACGGCCTTCAACGATATCCCGGTCAAGCGCGACAGCCGGAAGTGCCGCAACCTGATCCTTTCGGACTGGTACATGGAGCGTTGGCCCCATGTGATACTCACCCGCGCGGGCGAGACCAGCTTCGAGAACACGCAGACTGGATTTCGAGAGGGCGTGCCGTTCGGCTCGCTTACCTCCCAGCGCGGCGACCGCCTTATAATCGATGACCCGCAGTCGGTTAAGACTGCGGAATCGAAGCTGATGCTGCCGCAGACGACGCTGCTGTTCCGGGAAGGCGCGCTGAACCGCCTGAACGACCAGGTTCTCAGCGCCATGATCATCATCATGCAGCGGCTGGCGGAAAACGACATCAGCCAGGCGGCCCTGGATGTGGTCGAGGGCATCGTCCATGTGATGATCCCGATGGAGTTCGAGAAGGCGCGGGCCTGCATCACCGCCATTGGCTGGAAAGACTGGCGCACCGTCGAAGGCGAACTGATGGAGCCGCTGCGTTTTCCCCAGGAAGTGGTGGACGCGCTGAAGAAAGGCATGGGCGCCCATGCCTTTGCCGGCCAGTATCAGCAGCGCCCGACCGCCCGCGAAGGCGGCATGTTCCAGCGGGTCTGGTTCGACAACAAGATTTTGGATGTGATGCCCGCCGGCATGTCGCGCGCGGTCCGATCCTATGACTTCGCGGCCACCGATGAGACGGCCGGCACCGAACCCGCCTACACCGCCTCGATCAAGATCGAGACAGACGGCCAGATTTTCGTCATCAGTCACGCAAAGGATTACCGGAAGTCTCCCGGCCAAGTGCACGACGATGTGAAACAGACCGCGGGGCGCGATGGCCCGCTGGTCCACATCGCCATCCCAGAAGACCCGGGCCAGGCCGGCAAGGATCAGGTGCGCACGTATGCCGCCGAAAACCCCGGCAATGTGCTGAAGGGCATTCCGGTCTCGGGCGAGAAGACCGTCAAGGCAGATCCGCTGGCCTCGCAGATCGAAGCCGGCAATGTCTATCTGCTCAAGGGCCCGTGGAACGAGCGCTTCATCGACCAGTGCTGCGCTTTCCCCAAGGGCTTTATCGACATGGTGGATGCGGCCGCGCAGGGCTACAATTACCTGACCGGCGCCCACCAGCCGTCATTCTTCGACATGCAGAAATTCCTGGTGCGCGGCTATCCCGTGCCCGCGCCCGAGCGTCTGGATGCAGTGTTTGCGGTTCTGGTCTCGGACGTGAAGAGCGGCAAGGACATCGAAACCGCTGGCGTCGTGTATTTCGGCAAGAAGGATGTCGGCGGCTGGCCGCTTACCATCTTGGACTGGAGCGTGAGCCCGGTCACCGGCGGCGTGCTGGATACCTGGTTCACCAGCATCTTTTCCCGCGTCAGGGAATTGGGCGAGGTGTTGCGGGCCGAGCCGCTGGGCTGCTTCATCAGTCCCAAGGGTGTTGGCAGCGTTCTGCTTTCTCAGGCAAACCGGCGGATGCTGCCGGCAGAGCCTATCGATGAGGAACTGGCGAAGCTCGGCATCAACGAGCGCGCGGTCAACGCCTCGACCTATATCGACCGCGAAATGGTGAAGATCAGCGCGACCGCCTTCCACAAGCTGATGTGGTCCGGCACGCAGAACCGCAACCATCTGCTGGATGAGATTGCGGTGTTCCGCATCGATGAGAAGGAAAATTCGAAGGCGGCGCTCGACCTGCTCAGCTGCGTGCTGTTCGGCCTGGCGCTGAACTTCGGAAACGCGGAGGGCCGCTGATGGAAGAAGATGACGCCTGGAATCAGGTTGGTTTTGCTCTGATGGCCGTCGCCGTCCTTTGTGCCGCGGCATTTTATTTCGGGGTGCTGATCTACAAAGGCTTGGAATGAGGCTAACGCTTGGCAAACGAGATCGACACCCCCACAACACCGAACGATAGCGCCAACATCGGCTTTAACGGCGCCGAGCTCGGCACAGAGCTGACTGATCTGCTGTGCTGCGACGACATCCAGCCCGGCTCGGAACCGTCGTATCAGGTCTGCAAGACGATCTACCTCTACCACCCGCTGGGCGCGAAGATGGCGGCATCGCCCATCAAGCTGGCGCAGAGCCAGCCGCGCAACATCCACATCAATGTGGAAAGCGGCCTGGAAGAGAAGCTGAAGAAGCAGTTTTTGGAGACCTGGCGCGCGCTCGACGCTGACGGGAATATCCTCAACCACAAGTCGCAGTCTCGCGTCTACGGCATCTGCACCATCGTTATGATGGCCGAAGGTGTGCCAGCCGAGCAACCCATCGACTACTTCAAGCTTCCCGACCTGGAAGTGACCTTCAACATCTTGGACCCGCTCAACACTGCCGGGTCGATGGTGCTGAACCAGAACCCGAACGCGGAGGATTTTCAGAAGCCGATCGCAATCGCCGTCGCCGGCAAGCGGTATCACCGCAGCCGCGGCCTGGTGGTGATGAACGAAAAACCGATCTACATCAGCTACACGTCTTCGGCGTATGGCTTTGTGGGCCGCTCGGTCTATCAGCGCGCGCTCTTCCCGCTGAAGAGCTTCATCAACACCATGGTCACCGACGACATGGTGACCAAGAAGGCCGGCCTGCTGATCGCGATGATCCAGACGGTTTCGAGCGCGGTGAACCGGCTGCAGGCGGTATTCGGCGCCGTCAAGCGCAACCTGCTCAAGACCGCTGTGGTCGGCAACGTCTTGCAGGTGGGCGAAAAGGACAAGATCGAAACCCTGAACATGCAGAACCTGGATGGCGCCTTCGGCATGGCCCGCAAGGACATCCTGGAGAATATCGCCGTCTCGGCCGACATGCCGGCGGTGATGCTGAACAGCGAGACTTTCGCCCAAGGCTTTGCCGACGGCTCGGAAGACGCAAAGAACGTGGCCCACTATCTCGATCGCATGCGCGAAGAGATGAACCCGCAATACGCCTGGTTCGACCTGATCTGCATGCACAAAGCCTGGTCGCCCGCCTTCTACAAGACCATCCAGAAGGAATATCCGGACCGCTATGGCAAGGTGGATTACAAGACCGCCTTCCTGGAATGGAAGAACAGCTTCAGCACGTCCTGGCCGAATTTTCTGACCGAGCCGGACAGCGAGAAGGTCAAGACGGACGAAACCAAGCTGAAGGCCGCGGTGGCTGTGTTCCAGGTGCTGGAGCCGATCTGCGATCCGGAGAGCAAGGCGACGCTGGCCACATGGCTCTGCGATACCGTCAACACCAACAAGACGATGTTTCCGGTGCCGCTGAACCTGGACCCGGATTTGCTCATGGACTATGTGCCGCCCGAACAGCAGGCGATGCTGGAAGAGCCAAAGCCGGCCAAGCCGTTCTCCGCCTCCGATGCCTCAAAGGCCGCGGTCGCAGCATGGCTCGGTGCGCCCGGCAAGGATCTCACGCCGCGCCAGTCCATGCGCGCGCTGCTTGAGTATGTGAACAGCAAGGGCCAACCCCTGAATTGAGCCTCCAGGCCGGGATGCTCGCCAGCCTGAACGAAATGGCCATCACGAAGGCGAATTTCACCGAGGCGCTGCGCATCTATCACCGGGCCTGCGAGGCCAAGGACTGGCCGGCAGTTGAAACCGCCCGGTTCGGCGTGATATCCGCGCTTGAGGCCAGTATGGACGCGGTGGCGTCCACTTATCGGCTGATGGAAGAGGCGGCCAAGGGTGGCAACCAGTAAGTCTTTCAACGACCTGCTGAACGACGCCATCAACGATATGGTGGAGCACGGCTTCGACAGCGTAGAGCGCGCGGCCTACTGGCAGGCCCAGCTTTCGGCGGCAGCGGAGCGGGAATTCCGGTCACAGGACGAACTGGATCGCATCATCCGCGAGGCGATGGCGGCGGTTTATCGCCGCCTGATCGAAAGAGGTGTGATCCTCAAGGACCACCCCGGTGTCGAGCGCTTCACGATTGATATGGTGCGGCCCGCCGCGCGCGCGGAATTGGACAAGCGCATCCTGGCGGCGGCGGACCTGATCAAGCTCAACCGGGAGGAAATGCGCCGGCTGACCCTGCGCCGCTTTGCGGGCTGGGCCACCAGCATCCCGCCCGGCGGGGTGAGCGAAAAGGACAAGCGCAAGACCAGCCAGCACATCAAGCAGCCGATGCAGAGCGCGCCGTTCGAAGAGCGCCGCGTCCTGATCGACCAGGGTCACAAGCTGAGGAATTCGGTTTCCACCGTGATCGCGATGGATGGCCAGGCGCTGGCAGGCATCTGGCGCAGCCACTGGCGGCAGGCCGGCTACAATTACCGGCCCGACCACAAGGACCGCGATTTGCTGGTCTACGCGGTCCCGAACAACTGGGCCATCCAAGCCGGGCTGATGAAGAAAGGCCCGAATCCGTATTTCGACCAGATCACGGCGCCGGCACAGGAGCCTTTCTGCCGCTGCTACTGGACCTGGATTTACAATCTCGACGCGCTGCCGGTGGATATGCTGACGGCGCTCGGCGTCAAAAGACTTGCGGAAGCCACCGCGCTTCTGAACGCCTGAAGGAGGCAGCCGCATGCAGATGGGTGTGATGATCACCGACGGCGGCCCGCATCCGGCCGAAAAGTGGGCGGTGATGACGGCGCAGCAGATTTTCCCGCTATCCGATGGCCTGAAGGGCGACCGCCACATCCAGGCGACGAAGGTCCAGCTGGCCATCATGGAAGCGCTGGAGCCGCACCACGCCGATCACCAGACCGCCGAACAGGATGCGCTCGGCGCCGCCGGTGATGACCATCTGGACACGGCGCACAATCCTGGCCCGCGCGCGCTGCTCGCCCTGGAGACCGTCAAGGCCATCGTGCTCGCGTCCCCATGGGCCGATAAGGTCACGCCCGAATGGGAAGATGCGATCGGCGGCATCCTGGCGTCGCACTTCGCCACGTCGGCCGACATTGAGCGGCAATGGTTTTGCCACAGAAACCCGAGCGAGAAGGCAAAAGCTTTCCTCGCCTCACGCCACGGGGGAGCGCACTAAATGTCCGGTTACACAACCGCCATGTGCGGCAGCTTCAAGGCTCAGCTGGCGGCTGCCCAGCACTGCTTCCAGGCCACGGCTTCGGCCGTTGCCTTCACCACCGCGAACACGAATTTCAACGCGACCGCCGGCACCACGGCCGGCCTCTCGGTCGGCATGGCGATTACCGGCGCGAACATTCCCGCCGGCACGGTGATTGCGTCGATCACCAGCAGCACCGCCCTGGTGATGTCGCAGGCCGCCACCGGCACCAACCCGGCGGGACTGACTTTCACCGCCGACGCCTTCAAGATCGCGCTGGGCATCCCGTCTCCGACCGGCACCTATGGCGCCAGCACCACGAACTACAGCAACCTGACCGGAAATTCCGACGAAGTGTCGGGCACGGGCTACACCGCCACCGGCCAGGCTTTGGCGAACAATATTTCGCCGTCCAACACCGCCGGCAACGCCTTCTGGCAGTGGAGCGTGAACCCGAGCTGGACAGGCGCGACCTTCTCGACGCGAGCGGCATTGGTCTACAACACCTCCAACCGCGGCGCCGGTGCTGGCGCATCGGTCTCCGTCCATGACTTCGGCGGCACCCAGAGCGTCACCGCCGGCACCTTCACGCTGGTGCAGCCGTCCAACGCCGCGAGCACGTCGCTCCTGCAGATCAACTGAGGTAGGCCATGGCAGTCGTGGACGGAAAGCAGCGCCCGCTGGAAGTCGGCCAGCGCATCACCGTCCCGGCCATCGTGCGCGGAATTGACGGCGATCGCATCGCTATCGAAACCGCGCTCAACACAGACAATCGGTCGTGGGAGATTGCCCCTCAGACCTTCTCCATCCCCGATGGCCGGCATGTGCTGCGCTGCGAGGCTGGCGATAACAATGGCCTCGATGACGCTGTGGTAGCGGACGCTGCAAAGCGCGCCGATGACAACTATGCGGGCGAGATGGAATCTCGCCGCGCAACCCTGGCCGGTCTGGATGCGGAGATCGTCAAGAAAACAAATGCCAACAAAGCGCGCATGGCCGGCATGGACGCGGAGTTCGAGACTGCGAAGGCCATCCATGTCGCGCGCATGGCCGTTGTCGATAAACCAAGCGGCTAGTCGCTAAATGGCGACGATCAACGATAAATTCTCTGCGGTAACGGGAATAACAATCTCGTTGAATTCTCTGGCGTCGAGCAACGCCGGGGTTGGCCGTCAGTCGACGCTTATCGACAACACGTCAAATCTCTATCTGAGCGCGATCATCTCGGTCTCGCTGAAGATGGGCACCACGCCGACGGCGAACAGCGTGGCGTATGTATTCCTGATCCGCAGCAACAATGACACGACGCCGATTGCCGATGACGGCGCCGGCACGACCGACGCCGCTATCACGATTGTTCAGTCGAATCTGCTCGGTGTGATCCTATGCCCCAGCGCCACTACTGGCGCGGTTCTGGCAAAGAATTTCGACACCTTGCCGCTTGGCCTTCCGCTGGGTCCGAAGTGGGGCGTTGCGGTCGTGAACTCGACGCAAGTTGCGCTTTCCTCTTCCGGTCACACGGTGGACTTCATCGGGCGCACGCAGACGGTGGCGTAAATGGCAATCGGCTGGAATGAGACAGTCGGGGTAATCCCCCACATTCCGCCAAAGCCTGTTAAGCCTGCTCTGAATGGTGCAAACCCTATTGCGCGCGGCCTGGTGTTCGCCGTGGACTATGCTTTCAATATCTCCTCGGGCACGGGAAACCACCTCGACCTGACAGGAAATTCCATCGGTGCCTTTGTAAGCACGCCTGGCCCGACCATGGGTCCGTTCGGCCAGCAGTGCACTTTCGGAAACAGCACGGCCGACAGCTACACCACGAATGGTCCTGTCAACAGCCTTGCGTCAGGCACTGTCGAATTTTTGGCAAAGCCGAACGTCAATGACTTTGGCGCCTTCTTCAACAAGGGCACAAACTTCTTTCTGAACATAGGATGGGTGACCGGCGATCTCTTTGTGGACGTGGATTTTTCCACGACCAACGGAGAATGGCAGACCACCGGCGGCTCGTTCCCGTTCGATCAATTCTGCCATGTGGTCGTAACGTATAACGGAAGTTCGGCTTCGAACACGCCGACCGTTTACATCAATGGCATTCCGAAAACTCTGCAGCTGAACACGGCGCCGGTCGGAACCCGGGTTGCGGATGACACAACACTGTTGGTCGCCAATTACCCCGGCATGGACGCCGACATGGTGCCGGATATCGTCTACATGCGGTATTGGAACCGCATTCTTTCGATATCTGAAGCACGCTCGCTTTTCAATGATCCCTGGCAGGTCTACGTTCAGGCGCCCCCGCAGACGGCGACGAACCTTCCGAGTTCTGGCACAAATGTAAACCTGACGGCGGTAGTAGGTACCGGCGCCGCCACGGCCTTCACCCCGACCGTTCAGCCGACCTTCTCTCCGGCCACCGCGGTCGGAACCATTGGCGGCGTAACACCGACCGACAAGCAAACACTGCCCGCGGTCGCCGGTGCTGGCGCCGTGGCAGGCTTCACGCCAAGCATCAGCATTACGCTGAATCCAGCTGTCGGAACGGGTGTGGCGGCCGGTCTAACGCCTTCGTCCCAACCTGCGGTCCTAGCGGCAGCAATCGGATTGGGCGCAGTTTCTGGCTTCACGCCGAATGTGCTGAAGACGCTGGCGGCGGCGACCGCAACCGGCATAGCCGCCGGCCTGACGCCGCAGCTGCTCATCAGCCTGGCACCGGCCGTCGGTCTTGGACAGATCGGGAATTTCAACCTGCCCGTCCCATTGGGCCAAGCTATCGGTTTGGGCGCCATTGGCGGGTTCGTCCCGACCATCCTCAAAACCCTTGCAGCGGCCACGGGAACGGGCGTGGCGGCAGGTTTTGTTCCTGGCGTGCAGCCATCGCTGGCAGCCGCTATCGGTCTTGGCATCGCCGCAGGCTTTACCCCGTCCGGACAGGGCACCCTGCCGCCGGCATCTGGTTTGGGGCAGGTGGCGGGCTTCGTGCCGTCCATATCGATCGCATTGCTGGCGGCGGCGGGCGTGGGCATTGCGAGACCGTTCACGGCCAACCTCAGCATCCTGCTGGCGCCGGCCGTCGGCATCGGCACTGTCGCCTCGCTTACCCCGACCAATACCTTGGCCTCGGCCATCGGCATCGGTGTGGCGCTTTCTTTCCTGCCGGCACTGGGCATTGCCCTGGTCCCAGTTGTTGGCCTCGGTGTCGCGGGGAATTTCCGCGTCAATATTTTCACGCCGTGCACGGAAACGATCATAGGCATAATCGGGAATCCACAGGTGGCGGTGATCATGGAAATGGACGCGCTGCCCGTTGCGATCCAGGGCCAGATGCTCGGCGCGCTGGGTGTGGTGTGCCTGATCAACAATCCGCTGGTTGCGGCGGTGGCGCCAATCAATCCGCCGGTGGTGGCGATAGAGGGCGATCTTTGCTCGTGCTGAGGTGGCACCCATGAACGCGAACGAATATGGGGTCGTTCTGGGATTTTTTGTCGCCTATGACATAAGCGGCTTTACCGGCGTAAGCATCGAATTCTGGGCGCCCGGTCTTAACCCGCTGTCAGATCCACCGACCTGGACAAAGACTAGCCCGGACGTAAGCGTACCGAATGTTCCTTTCGTCACGCCCGGCGTGGAGTTTCCGGCAAACCAGTATGCGCAATACACCTCGATCCAAGGCGATTTTGTGCTGCCCGGCACCTGGAGCGCGCGCGTGATCTATGACGTCACCTCACCGGCGCAGCAGTTGATTTCGAACGTCGGCACCTTTCTAGTCGGCCCGTAAGGAAAGCGAGTCGCCATGACCACCGACACAACCCGCCAGCCCTCACAGGCCATGCCGGTCTACCTGGCGCCCGCCCCCGGCGCCGCCAGCAAGAACATCACGACCGCCACCACGACCGAGATCAAGGAGTCGGCGGGCTATGTAACAAACATCGCGATCAACACCGGCGTCGCCGCCACAACGCTAAAGCTCTATGACGGCGATCCGGCAGGCAGCGGCGTGCTGCTGGGCACCTGGTCAACTGCGGCGCAAAACGGCATCCCGGTGAATATCCCGTTTGCCACCGCGCTCTATGCGGTCACCAGCGGCCTTGCTGACGTCACGGTGTCCTACGTCTGATGGCTGAAACCATCCGCGCCGCCGGCATCATGTTCCTGACGGCGGAGCGTCAAGTTCTGTTTCTGAAAAGGGGTAATGGAGGCGACTTTCCCGGACATTGGTGTTTGCCTGGCGGCAAGCAAGAGCCGGGCGAGACGCTTGAACAGTGCGCCGTGCGCGAGACAACGGAAGAGGCTGGCGATGTGCCGCCCGGCAAGCGCGAAGAGCTTTGCCGCAGCACGGCTATCGGATTTCCCGCGCCGATCAATGAGGGATTGCCGGGCGAGGCCGCGCCTGGGCAGCAGGTGGATTTCACCACCTTCCTGCAGAAGATCGAAAAACCGTTCACGCCCATCCAGGATGATGAGCACACCGGATATGCCTGGGCGCCGGCCAACCAGCCGCCCGAGCCGCTTCATCCTGGCGTGGCGATCGCACTGCGGCGCATGCGCGGAAACGAGCTCGACATCGCGCGGATGATGGCCGCGGGCGAGCTGAGCAGCCCGCAGAAGTACCATAACGTCTGGCTCTTTTCGCTGCGCATCACTGGCACCGGCATGGCGGTGCGCAAAGAGAAGAAGGACAAGAAAACCGGCAAGGTCACGCGCCCCGAGGAATTGGTGTGGCGCAGCTCTGACATTTATTGCAACGACGAATTTCTCGCGCGCTGCAATGGCCTGCAGGTTATCTGGGAGCATCCCGAAGGGGCGACGCTCGACAGTCAGGAATTCCAGCAGCGCTCGCTCGGCGCGATCATGCTGCCCTTCATCGGCAACGGCAGGGTCGGAGCGCCGGATGAGGTCTGGGGTATCGCGAAGGTCTATGATGAAGGCGCTGCCGTCATCATGGGCAAGATGCAGCTTTCGACATCGCCCACGGTGGTGCTTGGCGATGAGGAAAATCCGGACCTGGTGCTCAAGACCGAAGACGGTCGGCGCCTGATAATTGAAAGCACACCCAAGCTAGTGGATCATGTCGCTATCTGCTGGCAGGGGGTTTGGGACAAAGGCGGCGAGCCGAAAGGCGTTCTTGTTGAAACTCTAGCAGTGGGAGACTCCACAGACATGACGGAAGAAGAGAAAAAGGCTGCGGCCGATGCGCAGGCGCGCAAGGACGCGGAAGAGAAGGCCGCCAAGGAAAAGGCTGACGCAGAGGCCAAGGAAAAGGCCGATGCTGCCGAAGACCGCAAGCGCATGGCCGACGCCATGAGCACGATGGCGGACTCCCTGAAGGGCATCCACGAGCGTCTGGACTCGGTGGAGAAGAAGGCGGACGCCGCGTGCGCCAAGGCCGACAGCGTGCGCGAAGACGCGCGCAAGGACGGCGAGTCCGAAGAGGACTACAAGGCGCGCATGGACAAGAAGCGCAAGGACTCCGAGGAGGCCGAAGCCAAGGCGAAAAAAGACGCCGAGGAAAAGGAAGCCAAGGAAAAGGCCGATGCGCAGGCGAAAGCCGATGCCGAAAAGGGCCTCTCCGAAATCCGCAAGGAGCTCAACGATCTGCGGGCGCTGACCAAGCCCCGCACGCCGGAAGAGCGCAAGGCTTATGCCGATGCGCAGGTGCGCTTCGATGAGGTCTACAACAAGCTCGGGCGCCAGGCGCCGGCGCCGATGGATGGGGAGGCTCTCCCCGACTATCGCCGCCGTCTTGCCGCGGGCCTGAAGGTCCACAGCCAAGCCTGGAAGGACACCGATCTCATGACCGTGGCGGACGATGCCCTCTATGGCACCATCGAGGCCCAGATCCTGCAGCAGGCGACCGAGTTCTCTGCCCGCCCCGACAATACCGAAGTGGGGTTGCGCATGGTCACCAAGCGCGAAGGCGGCCACGAAATCCATGAGTTCTATGGCCAGCCTGCCAACTGGATGGACCTCTTTGCCGGCGGTCGCCAGCGTGTGACCGGCAAGCTGCAAGGCAACCTCGGGGGTAACCGCTAATGACTGCATCTCTTCCCTTCAATCCCTTCACCACCACGGTGGCGCAGGGCGCCTTCGGCGTCGACTCCGTCGGCTATGTCCAGGGCGACGTGATGCCCGAACCCGCGAAGGTCTATTCGCTGGCGTCCGGCATTCTGGCCAACGCGGAAACGCAGGTGATGTACGGCGGCGTCGGCATCTACACCGACGTGCCGGGCGGCACCGGCGCTCCGCGCGCAAATCTCGGTCCTGTCGTGGGCCGCGCCACCAACCTGACCACGCTGCAAGCCTTCAGCACCTGGTCGTATAGCAACGTCAACTGGCCGCAGAACCCGGTGCCCGTCGCCGGCACCAGCCAGCAGGTGCGTTACTATCGCCTGGGATCTGGCGTGCGCATGGCAGTGGCCTGCGATGCAACGCTCACAAGCCTGCGCGGCGGCGCCACCACGGCTCAGGTAAGCTGGGACTTCACCAACCAGCTGCTGGTGCCGTATCTGGGTACGCTCACCATTTCGAGCGGCACCTACAACAGCACCACCGGCGCGGTCGTGCTCACGATGGCTGCCACCCCGACCTTCGGGCCCGGCGTCTCGCTGCATCTGGCGAGCCTGACCGGCACCGGCGGCTATGCCAGCCTGGATGGCGTGTGGACCGCCACCGCTGTCAGCGGCAGCACCGTCAGCTTCACCGGCACCACCGGCCTCGGCTCCACCACCATCACCGGTGGCAATCTGACCGTCGGCGGTGCGGCAAGCCAGGCGCTGAACGTGCAGGTTCTCGATGTGCAGGCCACAAACTGCATGACCGTGAACTATGCAGGTGCCGGCAGCAACGCAACCTGGAATTACAACGCCGCCGCGGCGTTGATCCTGCTGTAAGGAGAAAAAACAGCTATGGGAATTCAAGCTTCTGCCTACCAGCTCGTGCACCCGTCCTTCGTGGAGCCCGAGTTCCTGACCCAGATCACCCAGTCTTCAGGTTTTGTAGACCTGATGGCCGACAGCCAGATGCGCGTGCGCCTGGCCGAGGATGATCTGGCCGTCTACATGAAGACCCTGAACGTCCGCACCAAAGCCGCGGCCGGTCAGACGGGCTTCAACGAGCTGCCCGGCGTCGACATCGCAGCCGCGATGATCTCCACCAGCACCTACCTCATCCAGCTGGCGGCGCAGTACAACCACCATGACACCCGCGCTGGCGCCAACTGGGGCTTCTCGGTCCCGCAGGCGTACCAGCTGGGTCTGCGTCAGGGTGCCTTCCTGCTGGCGCGCGATGCCTTCCTCTACGGGATGAACCCGCAGCTGGGTGAGGGCTTGACCAACGCCGCCGGCTCGACTGCGGTCAATCTGCCGCCCGACCAGTACGGCAACACCACCGTGCTGACCTACGACAATGGTGCGATGGCCTTCTTCCTGGCTGGTCAGATCCAGGCGCTGAAGACCCGCACCTTCCAGATGGGCCAGGGTAAGGAATTCACCATCTGCGGCCCGCAGCGCACCCTCGGTCAGTTCGAATACAATGTCGTGCAGCTGACCCAGTTCCAGCGCGAAGGCTCGGGCACCGAAAGCACCAAGGGCGTCCTGGAGTCCATCCTGATGGACAACAAGGACAAGCTGAACTGGGTGTACGACGACACCCTGATCGGCCAGGGATCGGGCAGCACCGATCTGGTGCTGCTGTCCATGCCCAAGGTCGACAACCCCAAGAAGATGGGATCGGTCGACACCAACGTGTTCAGCAACATCACCCCGAACAACGCCACCTGCGTCACCCAGTATGCCGACATGGCGGCGCCGCGCGAAATCCTGTCGCCCGGCCCGCGCGGCATGACCGATGTGCTGCACGAATGGCGCATCAGCAGCGGGTGGGTGCCGCGCACGCAGGCTCTGACCCAAATTTCGATGGCCTATTCGAGTTAGGCTGGGTAAGTTCGCCATCGAATCTTAGAGGGCAGATCCCCACATGCGGCTCTATTTGGCGAACATTTCCAGGCAACGTCAGCGTTTTTTCTACCGCAAAGACCTTGATGCTTCCGGCAACCCGGTGTCCCAGCTGGGGGTTACCCCCCTGCATGTGGACATCGCGCCGGGACATCAGGAGCAGGTCGGTGGCGATCTGTCTGAAGCGCAGGCAAACTCGATCATCAAGCAGGCGGAAATCTATGGCGGCATTCATTGCGATGACGTCAACCGCCTGACCGACAAGACCACATTCCTGTATTCCAAGGATTTGGCGATTTCCAAGGCCAGGATCGAGAAGTGCCACCAGCACAATCTCGGCGTCCTGACCAAGGAAGGCGCCAAGCGCCGGCAGGCCGCGGCGATCGCATCGGCCACCGTTATCGACAGCGATGAGGTGAAGGTGACGCTGGAACAGCAGGAAGAAAGCGAAGCCGGCCCGGGCCGCCTGGAAGAGGGCTACACCGTCGACAAGGTGAACGATAAGGGCCGGGGCGGTAGCAGGCGCGGCGCCCGCGCGCGCACCGAAGCGCGGCCCTAAGCCATGCCCGGCCCGACGCTGGCAGGGTTTCAGCAGTGGGCCCAGCAGGTGATGGGCGTGACATCAACGGGTTCGTCCGCGATCCTGCCGTCAGCCGACCCGTCATGGACATGGGCCTTTGCCAGCGCGGTGAACCTGGTCGATCCGACCTGGTGCCAGGTTTCGCCGCTGTCCTACACGCAGATGGTCTATAACGTCGCCGCCAACAACCTGCTCTATTGGGCGCAGGATCCGGCGAGCGCGCCCTATTACAAGAATTCGCCGGACCAAGGCGAGCTGAAGTTCTTCGCCTATTGGCGGGACAAGTGGAATCTGCTGGGGCCGATCAGCGGCGTCGTCAGCGGCGCCAACGACCAGGGCAGCGGCAGCACGCTGGAGGTCCCAGACGCGCTCAAGAACCTGACGCTCGAAGACCTTCTTCTGTATAAGACACCGTACGGAAGGGCGTACTTGGCGTATGCGCAGCAGCAGGGGTCTTTATGGGGAGTGAGTTGAAATGGGGCTGGAGTCCAAGAGAGCTTTCCAAGGACGCGGAGTATCATAGCCGCGACCAGCTCGGTCAGGGATTGAACTGATGCCAATGATCTTGCGCATGGGCGTGATCGACATCCCGTATTCTCATGACCGCGGCGATCAATCCAAGCGGCGTTCCGCGCTGCGCGGCGATTTGCGGGAGCATCTGAAGAAGGCGGCCCGGCCCGACGGCGAGCCCCAGAACAAGACCACCGGTGATGTCGCGACGATGCTCGAAGCGAAGTATCACATCATGGAAAACTTCGCCCATCGCTACCGGCCGGTCATCGTGAAAGAGGTCGAGAATGTGCTGGCGGGCCAGCTGAAGAACCGCATCCTGGGTCAGCCGACCAACCAGCCGATCAGCTTTGCGCAGGCCGGCTCGGTGATCGAACACCACTTCCGGGCCTTCTTGGACAACCGGGAAATGGATGGTATGCCGGGCGTGCCCACGGCGGCGGCGGAACGCGGTGTCAGCCATCGCTTCAAGCATCCGTACAAAAAACGCGCGCCCCGCCCGAGCTTCATCGACACGGGCACCTATCAAGCCTCCTACGTCGCGGAGATAATCCAGAATGAGGCTGTCTAACCAGAAGCAGGCGCTGGCCCGGCCGACCCACCACGAAAAGCGGCGGGGCGGCGAATGGATCGACCATGGCAAAGAGCCTGACCTGCCGGCCGGCCCGCAGTCCAAGCCGCCAGTCGTGCCGGCGCCGAACGCCGCGGACGGCTCCAAGCACAATCTGAAGTCGCCCCAAGGCGCCGAGGTCATCTTGACCTGGCAGCAGAATGTCTGGTGGCCGATCCTGGCCCATCAAGGCCGTCGCGTCGCCTTCTCGCCCGCCTATCTGGGCACGGCGGGCTGGATTTACGGCAGCCCCCTGTAAATGTCGCTTCTGGAAGAAGCCGCCACCGACCAATCTCCGCTGAACGCCGCCCTCAAGCAGGGCATCGAGTTCATCTCGGAGAACCAGCAGATCACCTTCAACCAGTATGTGCGGATCGTGCTGCCGGTTGATGGGTATGTGTTCTGGGTGCGCGCCGACCAGTTGAACCCGAAGGCGCTGGCCAACACCTTCGGCTCAAATGCGGTCACACCGAACCAGGCCGCGAGCATCAAGCAATGGGGACCGCAGATCACGGTGACCGGCTCGTTCCACTACTCGGCAACGCGCACTTTCGAGGAAGCCGAAAATTTCACGGTCAACCGCGTGCTCTTCACATCGGAAAAGCCGGTCGAGCCGCTGAACAGAGTGGGGCCCGGAACGCTCTGGATTGGCGAATTCGACAAGCTGAAGTTCGCCTTCGGATCCCATGCGCTGCTCTATCGCGCCGCCAGCATCTGGCACTATGCCGGCGATGCGGTCTACCCAGACATGGAGACCCAGCTTTTGGAAGACGTTCGGACGTTTTCCAACAAGCAGATCGTTTCGAACAGCCTGCCGATTTGGCTGGCCATGAACAATTTCGTGCCGCAGCCCTGGTGGCCTTTCGCCAACACGGTGACGCTTTATCCGTCTTATGCCGTCCCGGCAAACCTGGAGCCGCCGTGGGGTGTGGTGCACATCGCGCCCGACAGCACCGAAGCGATCGCAGCGGCGCCTCACCTGGGCAAGATGTACAGCCATCACCAGCTGACACAGGAAAATGTTCGCGTGACGCTTTGGGGCCTGCGTAACGATCAGGCCCAGGACTTCGCGGACTTCGTACAGCAGCAGGCGCAGACCAACGAGGATTTCGGCATTATGAACATGCCGGTGGTGCGCGATGAAAAGCGCTTTCAGTCCGAGCTCGGCGCGCTGGCGCAGAAGAAGGTCATCGATTTCCGGATCAATTATCTCCAGCACCGGATCAACAATATCGGGCGACAACTGATCAACGACGCGTTCTTTGAGACGATTTACGTCCAGCCCGGCGCGGAAATTATCGAGTCAACCTCTTAGGGAGAATTTTCACATGAGTCAGAACCTTGCCGCGCAAACTCTTGTAAAGGCTGGCGGCGGTGCCGGTTTCGCGCCTGGCGACAAGCGCGGCCTTCCGTTGGTTGCGCAGGCGCATGCCGCGAACTTCGAGGCGGTCGCCACCGGCAATGTCGGCATCTGCGCCAACTCTGCGGGCGTGACCACCAGCGTGGCCCTGGCCACAACCTATCTCGGCATCTGCCTGTCGAACCCGGCCGGCAGCGGCAAGAACCTGAGCCTGATGCGCGTGACCGCCCAGCTCAATGTGGCGCCCGCCGCCATCACATCTTTCGGCCTGATCGTCGGCTATTCGGCGGCCGGCGTCGTGACCCACACCACCGCCCTGACCCCGCTCAATGCGCTGATCGGCGGCGGCAACACGCTGGTCGGTCTGGTGGACTCCGCCTGCACCATCGTCGGCACGCCCGCCTGGGGTCGCTGGATCGGCGTTCCCGCCAGCCCCACCGGTGAAATCGGGGTGGATGAAAATGTTGCCGGCGAACTCCTGATCCCGCCGGGCGGCTATGTGGCGGTCGGCACGCTGATCGCGTCGCCCGCCAGCGGCTTCCTCGGCTCCTTCACCTGGGAAGAAATCAGCCAGTAACGCTTGCTGGCGTGAAGGGTTGAAGCCTTGAAGAAGGAACCTGCATGAGCACCGAAATCGTCATTGTCAATGTATCGCAGCAGCTTGCGCCGCTCCCGGCGACGCTGCAGCAGTGCGGCGCCTTCATCAGCCAGGGCGGTACGACCTTGGCGGCCGGCACCTTCGCGGCGCTGACCACCCAGGCGACGCTGGCCACGATCCAGCCTGCTGCGCTGGCGGTGACCTCAATCACATGGTCTGCCAATGTGGCGACGGTGACGGCGGCTGCAACGCTATCCCGCACCACCGGCGACACTTTCGTGACCACGATCGCAGGCGCGACCCAGGCCGGCTACAACGGCACGGTTCTGGCCACCGTGACCGGCGCCAGCACCTTCACCTATCCGCTGACCACGAACCCGGGCACATCGCCCGCCACCGGCACCATCACCTACACCCGCCCGGGCGTGGGCGAAGTCTCGTCCATGAATGCGACCTGGTGGGCACAGCTGAATGCCGGCAACGTGGCACCCTTCGTGCTGGAAGTGGGCAATGTCGAGGACAGCGCCGCGATCACCGCCTTCCAGACCTATCTGACCAATAACCCGAACAGCGCCTATGTCCCCGGCGCCACCGGCTATTTCTACAATTATCTCGTGCCGCGGACCTGGGCCAACGCCACCAGCTTCTACACAACCATGGTCGCGGCCTATAACTCGCCGACTGCGCGGACCAGCTTCTGGTCCACCATGACCTCGGCCAATTACACGAACTTCAGCCTGCTGGACTCGTGCGTGGTCGGCCTCGTGGAAGCGCCCGGTCTGCCGCTGACCGAGTTCAGTTTGGCGTCCGGCTTCTTCGTGGCGACCAACTACGCCCCGTCTTCCACCAGCAAGGTGCCTCCGCTCAACAATGCCTTCGTCTATGGCGTGACGCCGTACCCGGTCTCGGGCACGGCCACCACGCTCAACAATTTCAAGGCGGCCGGCGTGAACTGGATCGGCACCGGCGCGCAGGGCGGCCTGTCGCTGACCACCTTCGTCTATGGCACCACGATGGACACGGTGTCCTTCAACTGGCGCTATTCCATCGACTGGGCGCAGATCAACCTCAAGGTCGATCTCGCGAACGCGGTCATCAACGGCTCCAACACCACGATCAATCCGCTCTACTACAACCAGGATGGCATCAACCGCCTCCAGGCGGTGGCGGGCGGCACGCTGAACCGCGGCATCAGCGCCGGCCTGATCCTTGGCAGCCTGGTGCTGACAGAGCTGGACCCGCAGACCTTCCAGAACAACATCAATGCGGGCCTCTATCTGGGCCAGTGCGTGATCAATGCCACGCCGTTCCAGACCTACCTGACGGCCAATCCGTCGAACTACAAGCTGGGCCTATACGGCGGCTTCCAGGCTGTGATGAGCCCTCAGCTCGGGTTCAACCAGATCGTGTTCAATCTCGAAGCCACCCAGTTCGTGTAAGGAGCACGCATGCCCCTCAATCCGAATGTTCCGCAGGGCGTCCTAAATCGGGTCCGCGGCTCGCTCCAGATCAGTCAGAACCAGGATTTGAACGTCACCGCGCCTTACCTCGGGTCCGAAGGCATGTCCTTCAACCCGACCGGCAACGCGGTCGATTACATCCGGACCCTGACCGGCATGGTGCGCTCGCCCGCCCCTTACATGGGCATGGAAGGCACCATCCACCTGCTGCGAACGCAGAGCCTTTCGAACCTGTGGAAGAACACGCTGGAGTCTGACGCCTATCTGGGCCAGCTGACCTTGCGGCCGGACGCGTCCCAGCTCGGCGCCTTCGTCTTCCAGAATTGTTCGATCGCAGGCATGGAGCCGTTGAAAGTCAATGGCACGGATGCCGGCTTCATGGTAAGGGTCGAGGGCGTCTATCCCACGAACGGGTCTCTCTACAACAACGCCTGATAGGTCTGCATGTCCGTCGCCGTCAGCAAGCGTCTGAGCCTGGTCATCCCCATAGAGGTGGATGAAAAGACCACGTTTCATGTGCATTCCCAGCCGATCCTGTCGGAGACCTTCAAGCATTACCATTCGGTCCTGGCCAAAGCCTTCAACCAGATCCACAGCGGCGGATACGGAATCGCCGGTGGCAGCCGCGTCGCCGAGTTCATCCTTCAGGATGTGGCCGAGCGCGATGGCACCTGGGAAGGCCCGGCCGGGGTCAAGAATGGCCTGCTGACCGAGATCGTCCAGCGCACCAATGTCATGATGCCGGGCGAAACCGGCTGGCAGCTGACGCCGCTCTACGATGTCGAGAAGTCAGACCTGATCGACGCGGACGATGTTCAGGCGGTGAGGCACGCCCTCGTTTTTTTTACCTTGCTTTCATGGATGCTGCTCAAGCGGGACTTGCCCGCGGTGATGGTCTTGGTTCTGCTGAACTGGGGCGGGCAGCTTACACCATTGAATGCTACGGAATTTCGGAATTCGTTGCAGACATCGACCGAGACCGGCAGTACAGCCGAGAAGCCCCCAGCGTAATTTCCGACCATCTGGACTGGGCCGCCAACGAAGGCTTCGAGCAGGTCATGCGCTTCTATGACCAGACCCGCTGGAAGACGGCGCACGAATTCCGCCAGCGCTATCTGATCGAGGCATCGCTGGCCGGGAAGAGGTGGTGACGCCATGGTCATAAAGCCGATCCTGGATGTCGACATCGACCCAGACGATAAGCTCGGGCAGTACGTCAAGAAATATCAGGACTACGAAGAGCGCCTGAAGAAGACGCCCGGCATGTGGAGCCAGGCGGCCGGCGAAGCGCAGCACGCCGCCGATGCTTTCACCAAGAGTTCAGCCGCGCTGCTGGCAATGTTGGACATGGCCGACAAGCTCGGTGAGAAGACCCGCGCCACCCGCAAGCAGGCCGATGACACGGCTTCTGCCTGGGCAAAATCCGCCAAGAACACCGCCGCCTTCGCCGTCAATGTTGGCCGCAGCGTCCTGTCCCTGGCCAAGTGGGTTGGTCTGCTGGAAGGCGCGGCGGGCCTTGTGGGCTTTGGCAGCTTCCTGGGGCTGGAGAAACTGGCCCGGGATGTCGGTGGCACCCGGCGCAGCAGCCTGGGCCTGGGAACGACCTATGGCGAGCAGCTGGCCTTCCAGACCGATCTGGGGCGGCTGGTCGACACCAGGGGCTTTCTGGGCGGGGTCAGCGAATCCCTCGGCGACGTCACCAAGCGCCGCTTCCTCTATTCGGCCGGCCTCACACCCGGCCAGATCCAGGGCAAGGACACCTACGGGGTCTCCACCGCCCTTCTGTCGAGCATCAAGACGCTGGTGGACCACACTAAGGGCGACTATTTGGGCAACCTTCTTTCAGCCCGTGGCCTTGGGCAGTTTGGTCTGACCCTCGAAGACCTGCGACGGCTCAAGGCCACCCCGCGGTCAGAACTCGACCAATACCTCTCCCAGTCTGAAGAAGACCGGCGCAAATTCGAGGTCGATCCAAAGACCCAGAAGGCGTTCCAGGACTTCGACCGCATGCTCAATGCGTCGAAGACCCAGATCGAGGGCGCTTTCGTGCGCGGCCTCGCGCCACTGACCCCCGAGCTGACCAAGCTGTCCGGATCGTTCGCAAATGCCGTTTCGTCTTTCCTGGCAGCGCCGGAAGTGAAGCAGGGCATCCAAGACCTGGCAAAATACATCGGCTCGCCGCAGTTCCGCACCGACCTGAAGAATTTTGCAACCGATATGGGCTATGCCGCCCACAAGATCGCGGACGGCTTGAAGTGGCTCGGGCTGATCCCAGATCACAGCCCGGAAGCGGAAAAGCAGAAAACGGCGGAAGATAATCGCCGCCAGAACCTGCTCGACGGCGGCAACCGGCCGACCAGCTATCCGGACAGCTCACTGCGCAATAACGATCCGAACCGGCCTTCCCGCTGGTGGGATCCAGGCAGCTGGCAGAGTGGCCAGGGCGCGGTGGCGCAGCACAGGATTTCGCTGGTCGAGTGGGACAAGGGCTTGCCCAAGAACCTGCTATACGGCGTCTATGGCGCGGAATCGGCTTTCGGCAAGAATGCCGGATATTCGAAAGCCGGCGCACTCGGCGCCTTCCAGATGATGGAAGGCACGGCCGCGCGCTATGGCGTCCATGACCGGACAGATTTTGATCAGGAATCGCGCGGTGCCGGGTCGTACCTTGCGGACCTGCTGCGCCGATATAAGGGGGATATAAAAAAGGCCCTTGCCGGCTACAACTGGGGCGAGGGCAATGTCGACAAGGACATCAAGCGCTTCGGTGCTGCCTGGGAACAGCACCTCCCGAAAGAGACCGCGGGCTACATAAAGAAGGTCTTGGCCATCATGGCGGCCGGCCCAAAAGCTTCTCCGCGCCCCGGAACGCCAGAAGCCTTGAACGCAGCTGCTGGGCGGACGGCGAAGGTAAAGGTGGACGCGAAGGTGCATGTGACAGTGCAATCTCAGCCTGGTAGCAATCCGGTTGTGAGCGCTTCGACAGTGGCAGCCGGCGGATGAGCCTTTCCGACTTCCAGATGAATTACGAATACTCGCCCATCACCTTGGTGGGCGGGATCGCGGATCAGATGGGCGGCTCGCTGCAGATCCTCTATCTGCTTCAGCCCGAGCTTTTCCCTGGCGGCCCGACCGGTAGCGCGGACCTGACGCAGAACCAACCGCTGGCGCATTTCTATCCGGAAGCCGGCAGCCGCCTGATCTTCAACCAGAGCGCCGAATACACGATCGCAAACCAGCAGGTCGCGGCGAACGCGCAAATCGTCCAGGCGCTTCCGATCGCACTGATCATGCAGTGCCCGGCCCAGACAGAGGGCGGCTACGAGGCGAAGCTGGGGATGTTCCAAAATCTCCAGTCCCAGCTGCAGCAGCACACCGCGAAGGGCGGCACCTATATCGTCGCAACGCCGGCCATGATCTGGGACAATTGCCTGCTCGACTACATCGAGGATGCGAATGGTGACGGCGAAGCGCAGGCGCAGGTGGCGTGGCGCTGGGTCTTCCACCAGCCGCTTCTGACGGTGGCGCAGGCCCAGCAGGCGCAGAGCACACTGTTGAGCAAAATCGGTGACGGCACGCAGGTGAACCAGGACGCCAACGGCCAAGTGAACTGGACCGACCCAAGCAATCCGGTCAACCAGCCGATCCAGTCATCGCCGAACACGGCGACGATCCCGACAGCGGGGGTGCCCCCGTCGTGACCACCTATTACGCCTATGTGCGGCCGGTCTCCGGGCCCTTCGTCTTTCAACCGACTTTGGATGGCCAGCAATATGTGGTCTCGGTCTGGTGGAATGTCGCCGGCCAGAGAAATTTCTTCACGGTCCAGCAGCTCGACACCACGGTGGTGCTGACCGCGGGTCTTGTCGGGTCAGATGTCGGAATGCCAATCCAGTCCCTGACCTGGGATGCGGGCGAGGTGAGTGTCGACACGGTGAACCCGCACGGCTATGCCATCGGCGCAACCCTGGATCTGACGGTCGCGGGCGCAAGTGTGGCCGCCTACAACGGGATATGGCGCTGCTTTGTGACCGATCCGAACACGCTGTCCTATGACCTGGCAACGAACCCGGGCGCTTCGGCTGTCAATGGCGTGCTGAGCTATGACATAAACCTCGTGAAGGGATACTTCACCACCAGCACGCTGGTGTACCGCTCGCCCAATGGCACTTTCGAGGTCTCACCTTGAGAGGGTATGAGATCAGCATCTTCGATAAGGGCGGCGGCTTGTGGACTCCGCCGAACCTCGCCTCGATCAACACGGGCGCGAGCTTTTCGAGCCTCATCAACGGCGACAACAATCCGGGCGCGCTCAATGTCGAATTCGACATCTGGACGGCGCCCTATCACCAGACGGGCGGCGCGTCGTGGGTGCGCGTGACCGGCATCGGCCTGAAGGAAATCGGCGACGCTTCGAACCTGAACGGCTTTTCCATCACGGTGAAGGCCGGCATGCGCAAGGGCCTGCCGCTGGCGACAGCCGCCTTCAATGCCGGCCAGTATGGGACGTTGGTCAACGCGCAGATTTATCAGGCATTCGGAAACTGGGTCGGGGTCGAGCAGAGTCTGGAGCTGATCCTGCAGCCGCCGACCGGCACCAATGACGCGCCGGCAAATCTGGTCTTCAATTGGAAAGCAAACACTTCTCTCGAAACGGGAATTCGGCAGACCCTTTCCACCGCCTATCCGGGCTATTCGATCACGATAAATATCGCCAAGACGTTGAAACTGCCGCAGGACCAGCAGGGCTATCATTACACGCTGGAACAGTTTTCGAACTATGTTCAGAAGCTGAGCCAGAACCTGCTTCAGCAAGAAAATTATACGGGCGTGATCATTTCTGTGCTCGACAAAGAAATCTATGTCGATGACGGCACCGTTCCGGGCGACACAAAAACAGTCCTTGCCCAAGACCTGATGGGCCAGCCGACCTGGCTGGAAGATGGCCTGATCCAGGTGAAGACGGTTTTGCGCGCCGACATAAAGCCTTTCGATCTGATGAAGCTTCCGCAGACGCAGGTGACCACCGGCCCGAACGCGCCAAGCCCCTTCACCAATGCCAAGCTGACCTTCCAGGGCGGCTTTCAGGTGCAGACGATCCGGAATGTCGCGAATTTCCGCATGGCGACGGGAGATGCTTGGGTGACGATTTACGATTGCGCCGCGACCGGTCTGGTGAGCGCGACCTGATGCAGTCTCCCAGCAATGCCCAAAAAACTCCGTTTTCCATGGCGCTGGAGAAGTTCACCAAGAAGCGCGCGCTGGATGCCTACAATGCGCTGGGCAAGGGCCTGCCGGCATCGGTGGTGAGCGTCACCGGCTCCATCGTGACGGTGAAGTTCGAGCTGCAGTCGCCGCCCTTCAATCTGCCGAACGTGAAGGTGCCGATCATCAGTCCGGAATACATCCGCTACCCGACACAGGTTGGCGATCTCGGCGTGGTGGTGCCTTTCGATGTTCTGCTTGGCGCCATCAGCGGAATAGGGGGCAGCGTCGCGCGCCTGGATGTGCCGCCGAGCAACCTCGGGGCGCTGGTCTGGACCGCAATATCAAATGTGAACTGGTCTACCGCGCTGGACCCGAACAAGATCGAGCTTTACGGTCCAAATGGATTCTACATCCATGACACGGCCGCGAACTGCAGCATCACCGGCGACAAGAATAATTTGACGATTACGGCAAAGACGACGCTGACGTTGCAGGTGGGGAGCAAGTCAATCGTGATCAATTCGAGCGGCGTGACCATCGACGGAAAGCTGTGGGATACCCACCAGCATACCGGGGTGACTACCGGCGGAAGCAACACCGGCGGCCCGGCATGAGGGTCTATGGCCGGGTGACAAACCCCGATGGCTCAAAGACCTGGGTGACGGTTCAGACCGCGCCGAACGGCGACAACACCGCCGTCTATGTGACCGCGCTGGTCCAGTTCCTGAAGCTGAACATCAACGAGAGCCCGTTCTATGCCAATTGCGGCATCCCGAGCTATCCTTCGGTGCACCGGCAGATTCCGCCGGATTTCTATGCGCAGAAGGCCCAACGGCTTTATGCCCAGTATTTCGGGTCTCTGGCGATCACAAAGACGAGCAATAACCCGCCGACCTATCAGGTAAGCCTCCTGACAAAACAAGGCGGCCGCCTGTCCTTCCCGGTGGCTGTGTGAGAGGGCCGGAATGAGCAGTCCAGGAAATCTTCTCCCGGTAAATTTCGGTCCCGAAGGCCCGCAGCCGACCAGTCCGGCGGCGCTCCAGCAGCAGCTTCTGGCCGGCGTGTCGGCAGAGCAGCCCGGCTACACCGCGGCTTTGCCGGGCATTCTGATCGAGGACATCTCTTCGACATGCGTCGGCGCGCTGGTGCTGGTGGATGCCTACCGGGTGGAGTTGCTGAACTCGCTCGCCCCATTGACGGCAAACCAATTCACCCTGATCCAGCTAGGCAATATCTATGGCGTGACGCAGGTCGGCGCCAGCTTCACATCCGTCTATGTCGTTTTCACCGGGACCGTTGGGTTCAACATCGGCGAAGGCTTCTTGGTCGGTGACGGCACCTACCAGTATTCGGTCCAGGATCCGGTGGTGATCCCCGCCAGCGGCACGACTGGCCCGGTTTTCTGCCTCGCGACAACGCCGGGAATTTGGGCGGTGCCCGTCAATACCGTCACTCAGCTGGCGACGACTCCGCCGAGCACCATAACGCTGAGCGTGACAAATCCCGCTACCGGCGTGCCGGGCACCGGGTCCGAGACCGTCGAAAGCTTCCAGGCTGGCGTGATGCAGGCGGGCCTTGCCGCCTCGCAGGGCATGACGACATATCTGAAAACCCAGCTGCGCAATGTTCCTGGCGTGCAGAGCCGCTTGGTCTCCGCGCGCCAAAACAGCGGCTGGGAAATCCTAGTCGGTGGCGGCGATCCTTATGCCGTGGCGAATGCGATCTTCGAAAGCCTTTTCAACATCAACGATCTGGTGCCGTCGACCATCCTGGTGACAGGCATAACGCAGGCCGTCCTTGGCGTCGTAACGACGGCAATAAATCACGGCCTGACCAACGGCCAGAGCAACGTCTTCATCACCGGCGTTGTCGGAATGACCAGCGCAAACGGTGGCCCCTATACCGTGCAGGTGATCAGCCCGAACTCCTTCACCTTTGGCGTCAACACTTCAGGCTTTGGCGCCTATGTGAGTGGCGGATCGATCACGCCGAACGCGCGCAATGTGTCGATCTCGATCCACGATTATCCGGACACCTATGTGATCCCGATTGTCGTTCCGCTGCAACAGACCGTGACGATGACGGTAACCTGGAACACGAATTCTCCGAATTATGTGAACCCGGCTTCGATCTCGCAGTATGCCGCGCCCGCTCTGGTCAACTATGTCAACAGCATCGCCCCCGGCCAGCCGATGAACGTGTTCGTGATGAACACGATATTCCAGGAAGCGGTTGCGCCTGTGCTGGATTCAAGCCTGCTGGACCGGCTGGTGTTCAGCGTCGCGGCCAGTGGCGTGACGATCAATCCCTCCGCCGGGACCGGCCTCTTGGTCGGTGATCCGGAATCTTATTTCTTCGCCACTGCGGCCGGCATTGTGATCAACCAGGGATGAGCACCTTTCCTCCGACCGGCCCAACGACAGTCCTGAAGACGATAATCGCGTATCTGTACGAGCAGTATTTCGATGATCAGAACCTTCAGGCATTTGTCGACAGCTACAACGCCATCGCCCAGCAATATGTGACCTGGGATGCCTATGTCGAACTTCCGGTTTACACTGGCCTTTCCGGTCCTCTTCTGGATTGGGTGGGGACCGGTCTTTACGGCTATTCGCGACCGACCATTCCGAGCGGCTTCTACAATCTGCGCGGGCCGATCAACACCTATGGCCCGAACCAGATGCCGATCAACGCGATCAAGCGCGTCAACATCGGGAACAATTACTTCACGACCACCGATGATGTGTACCAGCGCTGCCTGACGTGGCACTTCTACAAGGGTGACGGAAAGTATTTCACAATCCCTTGGTTGAAGCGGCGCGTCATGCGCTTCCTGACAGGAACGAATGGGACCGCGCCTATCATTTCGCAGACCTATGCAATTAGCGTCTCGATCGCGACCCCGAATGTCTTCATCAACATTTTGAGCGGGCGGCGCCAGATAACCGGCGGCGCCTTCCCGAATGCCTTTGCGCCGAACACAAAACGTCCGAATGAACTGGACTCGGTGCTGAACCCGAACCACCAGAGCTTCCCGCTTGCGGCTACCTTCAAGGCGGCACTGGAAGGTGGAGTTTTGGAATTTCCTTTCCAGTACAACCCAGTGGTCAACATCAAATAGCCAGGAGATAAAATGGCCCTGCTTTTCCTCTTCGCGAACAATGCGGCTTCGACGCTGGCGGCGAACATCACCAACACGGCGACCAGCTGCCAGCTGGCGACCGGTACGGGCACGCTGTTTCCAAACCCGGTTTCCGGATCTCAGCAGTTCGCGCTGACCTTCACCGATGCGGCGACCGGCCTGATCAACGAGATTGTCTATGTGACGGCGCGAACCGGCGATGTCCTGACCATCGTGCGCGCGCAGGAAGGCACCGCGGCGGTTTCGTGGCTGGCGGGCGACAACGCCGACAACCTGATCACCGCCGGAAGCCTAGCGGCGTTCACCCAGCCTCCAACCGGTCGCACGAAGCTGACCGCAAACACGAATTTTTATGTATTGGCGACGGGCAATGACGCGAACAGCGGCCTGGCCAATACCACCAGCGGCGCGTGGCTGACCATTCAGCATGGCATTAGCACCCTGCTTACCGGTTACGATGTCGGCGGCTTTCAGGCGACAATCAATGTCGGAGCTGGCACCTTCGCCGGCTACAATGTCTATGGGCAGTTGGCGGGCCAGGCTGGTCTGCCTCTGATTGTTTCCGGCGCTGGCTCCGGAAGTACGACCATCAACAGCACAATAACGGTCGCCTATAGCGCATATCATTTGGCGCAGAATGCGACGATTGGGTCCGCCTCTAGCAGCGCAGTGGTGGCAACAGAGCTTGGCCGCGTGACAACCGGCGCCAGCCTAATTCTTTCCGGCGCGGCTGGCGGCGGCTCAATTTTGCAGTCCCAGCTATGCGGCCTGATCCAGATCGGATCAAACCTGACGATTTCCGGAGGCGCCCCATATGCAGTCAATGCACAGACAAACGGGGTGATCTTCTCCAATGCCGTTACTGTAACCCTCACCGGCACACCGGCATTTTCAAGTGCCTTTGCTAATGCACAGAACAACGGCACGCTTATTGTCGGAAGTCTTAGCTTCTCTGGCTCCGCAACCGGTGTTCGCTATTTGGCAAACGAGAATGGTGTCATCAATACAAACGGTGGCGGCGCGAACTTTTTCCCTGGAAACTCTGCCGGTTCGGTTTCGAACGGCGGCGTGTACGTTTAGGAGATCGAAATGGCAGACCTTGCTTGGGGCGCGCGCGTCTCTCCGGAATTCCTCACAACGCTTGTGGCCGCGTGCGGCCGCCTGAAAATCGCAGATCCATCCTGGCTGATGGCCTGCATGGCTTTCGAGACGGGCGAGACTTTCAGCCCTTCCGTGCTCAACAAGGAAGGCAGCGGCGCGGTTGGCCTGATCCAGTTCATGCCCCAGACTGCGGCCCAGCTGGGAACGTCAACGGAAATCCTGGCGAGCCTGACGGCGGAGCAGCAGCTGCAGTTTGTGGAAGGATATTTCACGACCTGGCGCGGCCATCTCCATAACCTTGGCGATGTCTATGGCGCCATCATATGGCCCGGCATGATCGGCCAGCAGGACGATTTTGTCGTGTTCAGCAAGGATGATGAACAGCATCCGAAGCGCTATGTCGAAAATGCCGGCCTAGACTTCAACCACGACGGCGAGATCACCCGCGGCGAGATCGTGGCGCGCGTGCAGCAAGAATTGACGCGCGGGCTGCTGGCGGAAAACGTCGCCACCATTTAACGCTTGTTCCAAGACTGATTCGCCTCAGTCGCGGGTCGCCTGTCACCGTTTCGGTCTTCGTGGGGACATGCTCGGAAACGGTTACGGTGGCAGGCGGCCTTCGCCTGAGGCGCATTCTGCATCTCGGGAAACCCACGGAGAAAACCTATGTCATCAGCTGCACAACAGCCGACGCTTTTGCAGACCATCGAAACCGACCTGAAGGCCGGCGTCTCCTTCCTGGAGGAAGAGGCCCTGGAAGCCGGTCTCGGCATCTGGAACATCCTCAAGGGCGCGTTCATCGCGCTGGAGCCTGCCGAAGCGCAGATCCTCACCACCGTGCTCGGCCAGGCGATTGCCGATGCCGGCGCTGGCAAGAGCATCGAGCAGATCGAATCCAGGGCGCTCAACACTGCCAAGGGTGATGAAGCCGCGGTGCTGACCAAGGCCGGCAGCGGCGTGATCCAGACCGTCATCGCCGGCATCCGGGCCAACACCCCGCCTGCCTCTGGCGGCACGCAGGTAGCGAGTTAACAACCGAAGGGGCGGGGACCGTCATGAGAAAGCTTGTGCTGGTCTCCGCCCTATGCCTTTCCGGGTGCGCGACACCTTACGATCCGACGCCCGACATCCATGACGTCAGTGATCAGAAGCAGGTGGCGGCCGATAAGTCAGTCTGCATTCTCTTCGCATCCAGCTATCACCGCCCGTTCGACACGCAAGGTATTGTCGTCGCTGGCGCCGAAGGCACCACCAGCAATCTCGGCCTTGGCGCCGGCAGCTGGTTGGCGCCGTTCCTGGGCGGCCTCGGCGGAATCCTGACAAGCACGCTCCAGTATCTCGGCGTGGTCGATGTCGACACCGCGCGCGCCTACCAGCAGTGTTTGCGCCAGCGTTTCGACCGCGATCACAGCGCGATTCTTGTTGAGCCGCCGTTATAAAAAAGCGGCCCGGATTTCTCCGAGCCGCCTGAGCCATACCACACAACGACATACCCCGGCGCACCTTACCAAAGCAGACCTCGGCATACCGCAGTGAAAAGACCATATCAGAAAAAGGAGCTCTCAATGAAATATTCTGTTTTCGCCGACGGCCAGTCCGCAACCGTCGAACTGAACTTTGACGGCAATGGCAACTTTACCGGCGCGATCCACACCGCCGACGGCCAGCACAATGGCAATCTGTCCGGCACCGGCAATCCGCAGGGTGCGCTATCCGGCAAGGCGCAGATGGACGGCCACAGCGGCACATTCCAGGCCAGCATCAGCGGCAAGAGCGTCAGCGGGTCGGTGACCGTGAGCGTCTTCTTCTTCAGCAAGACCGTGAGCTTTACCGGCTCTGAAATCGATACGCCCGCCGCCGCCTAACACCATGCACCCGGGGGAATTTTGAACATGCCTGATCCTGCAAGCGGGAGCGCGGCGGGGGCCGCGGCCTTGACTGTGACCAGCGGCTCTCTTTTCGGCTTGGGCGCGCTCATGCCCCCGGGCGCATCTTTCAACGAATTTATCTGGGGCTGCGTCTTTAGCGCGGTCGGCGCAGCCGCTTACCAGTTCATCTGCGCCCAGGCCGCGCGCCAGCAGGCGGCAGATAAAGGCGTTCCTGTGAATGAGCGCCCAAAAATTGACACCGTGATGCTCGGATATTCCATCTTCGGTTCGATGCTCGCGGCGGCCTGCACCACCTATATCGTGCACAAGCTCGGCGGCAGCACCGGATTCGGAGATACGAACTTTGCTCAGTCGTCGGGCGTTTATATGGTCGGTGGCGCAGCGGGGCCAAAATTGGTGTTCAAGGTGGTAGGCGGTTTTACAGCGTTGATAGGTTCTATCAAGTTTGGAGCCGGCAAATGATCCTTGTCACGCAACATAAGACTTTCGACTGGGTGACGCTGTTGTACGCCCTGAAAAAGGCCGGCCCCTTTGTGGTGGTCTTCGGGATAGGTGGCTGGACGAACTCGATCATCAACCACGCCGCCGATCTTCCATACCTGAAGCGCGCGACACACGAGCTACAGCAGGTCCAGAAGGTGGCGGGGCCCGATCCAGTCAGCACCGTGAAATGCCTGCGCAAGAGCACGCAGGTGGCCAAGGAAACCGCCGGCCAGGCTGTAATCGCCTTGACAAATGAGGCAGTGGCGGCGCCGAGCCTGGACCGGATCCCAAATTGCCCGCCTCCGCCTGTGGCCAAATCGTCTGATATGGCACTGAAATAAAGTTCCGGTTCGCGCGCTGATTTTCGCCACAATTGCGTTTCCACACATTGCCGTGCGGGAGCGGGCCATGTGGGGATGTTTTCTGGCTTTGGCGCTGATCGCCTTGCTGTGCTCATTCTGGCCGTGTAGACACTAGGCCGTGCTTTAGGCAAGCATCGTTCAACTCCACCCCGCCAGCCCTTCACTGGGCCGGCGGGGTTTTTCTTTTGCCTATAGGGCCAGGGCGTGCGCCGGCAGGCGCGAGACAAGCTCCGCCAGCATCCAGAAGAACAGGCCGAGCGCCATCAGATTGATGCTGGACGGATAGCCAATCGCAGCGACCAGCTCCAGCACAAGACCGATGATGAGCAGGATAATGACGACGCTGACCATCAGAGCCTCCCCAGCAAAAGAAGCACGAGGACGATAACCAGCACCAGTGCGAACCCGCCGGATGGGTAGTAACTCCAGCCGGTGCTGTAGGGCCATGTCGGCGCGGCGCCGAGGATTAAAATGACAAGCAGAACAATGAGAAGTATGCCAAGCATCGTGAAATCTCCCTCTTGAGGCAGGGAGAAAACGCGCGGGTTCCAGAAAAGGCTAACCGGCGTGGCCCGGCGGAATCCCGTTGGAGCCGACAAAGCCATGCCAGCGGCAGACCTTACTTTCCGGCGGCGCGCTGGGGTTCAGGGCAATGGATGGCGTCAGAACCAGATCGTCCAGGCCGGTCCCGCTGACAGTCCAGCGCGTCGGCTTGCCATCGGTGCCACGGCTTCCAGCTTCGTCCGGGATATTACGGCCGGCAAAGCTCACCATGACCATGTGCGTGCCGACTGGGCCATTATTCTTGGCGAAACAGAGCGGGCACAGAAAAACGAAGTCATCCGCTTCGGCCAGCGTGTCGACATCCTGGAAGGCATAGCGCGTCGGTGATGGGCTCCAGAAATATCCCTCGCCATTCTCATAGCGCCAGACGTACTTGCCTTTGCAGTCGCCTTCCTCGGTCTCAATTTCCGAGCTCGTGATGGCTATGACTTTCTGGAATTGGCCTTCCAGCTGGCGGAGGGTGTAGGGCATGGGCAACCATACCAAAAAAGGCTTGGGGCGAACACCTCGCGGCGCCCGCCCCTTTGCCTTATTCACCGGGTACGTCCTGAGTGAATGTTCAGGGGTAACCGAGAAGACTTAACTGACCGTTCTCGCGCAACCGCAGCCTGCGGAGGTCGAGAGGTCTGGCTGTGCCGCCCATGTGGGGCGGGCTTGGCCGGTAAATTAGGGCATGGCATCCTGTTATAGACGACAAGGAGAATCCCCTGCTTCTTCCCATAGCAAAAAGGCAGGCCCACCTTATGGGAACCTGCCTTAACGCCTTTATACTGTAATGAATCTGTTAGCTAGCCGCCGCCTTTTTTTTGGCTTCCACGCGCGCACGCTGGATCTCCCAGGCCGTACGAAATACTACCGGAGTGATCGTCACCGCGCTGTCAGCCGGCATCTTGGGCATACCGTTCTGCTTGCAAAAGCGGAACATATTGCCCTTATTCAACTGCAAACGCCGGTCGTCCATTAGCTCATTTTCGCGCATGGTGTGGTCCCCCGTAGAGGGTTTCTATTAAGATATAGGCCAGAACTAAACCCCGGCGATGCTATCCCGGTTAAGAGGTGCTGCGGCAGGTTGTCTCACATGGCGATATCTTGCAACCAAATAATGGATGTTTGGCCCGCCACGGCATGTATGGGGCTAGCGCGCAATAAAATTTCGTGTTTGGGTTACAGAATTGCGCCGGGAGGCTTGGGGATATTGGGCCAGCGTTCGGCAATCGAGGCGCACGCAGCCTTCATGTCGTTCCAGATATTGACGCTGTCGCCGGGGGCGACAAAGACCGTTCCGGCGTTCAAGTCGAGTACGCGGCAGAGGGCCTTTTCGGCTTCCTCCCCAGGCTCCAATTCTGACGCCCGGAGAAATCCAAAGATCGCGGCTGCCTGATAGGCGCCGATATCGTCGGCAACGACCTTGCCCTTGCGGATGAACTGGGCGGCGACCAGCTTGCCTTCATTGTACTGGATGAGGCGCATTTTGGCCCTAAACCGACAACTTTGGGCGATGGTTCGCTTTCCGCGCTCAGATGCCGCCATGTACTCCGCAAGGGCTTGCACGGAGATTCGCGGTTCTTTAACTTCCGAGTGCGTCGTTGTTTTAGAGCTCATGTAGCTCTCCCGCTTGAGGTAAAAATGCTGAACTTCTACTTCTCAGCAAATCTGGATAACGACCGAACCTTATGCCTTGCGCCGCTTTGTGACCGATTTCTGGCAACGTCGGGTCAAGAGGTATCTGACCCTAGCGCGTATTTTCTCTATGAACGGAGAGCCAGCGACCCCGATTCGGTGCGAATTATAGCTCAGGTCTTATCCGACGAGGCTGCACTGGAGCTTCGCGGAATGCTGAATCTGGCCTAGTGGTAAATCAGGACAATTTGTCAGCGAGCTTTTGAAGCTGGGCCTGTAGTGATTCAATCTGGGATGCGACCTGGATGCGCTTCTCTTTGAGCGCGGAGACGACGTGGGTGTCGGTCATGGCACGGCTTCGTAGGCTACGAGGATTTCGCTGCCATTGTCATGGCGGGTGAGGCGACACTTTACTAAGAGCCCCTTCCAAAACTCGACTTCTGCGTCCTCGCCCCGGCAATCCAGTATCCGGTAAATATTGTCTCCGACATGCTCCGCATCGACCGGAGCCCATACGGGCACCGCTTCACGAGGAAGGTAAACGTAGATCGTTGTGGCGGTCATCTCCGCCAAATTACCCCCGGACCCCCGAAGTTCAAGGGAAGGGCTTTGGAAGCTTGCTACCTAATACCGTGGTATTTCATGTGGCCCTCCATCAGCCCAGTAGATCAGTGGTCAGCGCCGCGGCCGCCAGCTTGTCGAAATCCTTCTCCAGCGCCTTACTGCGCGCCAGCGCCTCGCGACCGCGAAGCTTGAAATATTCCTTCTGTGCCGTGCGCATCTCCACACCCTTTTCGAGCGCGGCCTTCATCTCATCGATCTTGCTCATCGCCTTTTACCTCTCTGGATAGCTGTCATGCGCATTACGGTGTCGCCGTCAGTCTCGGTAGGCGTGGCGGCGCGCACGGTAATCTCGCCCTGGCGCGCGAGCTCGGCCAGAACCCGTAGGGACTCGCAGGAATTGTTCGGATTGTCGAAGCGCAGATCCTGAAGCTTCATCCGATTGTGCTCGTGTTGCCGAAGACCTGAACGAAAACCTGCATCGGCGATTGCTCTGCCAGGAAGTCGTATTCCGCCAGAAGCCTCTTCGCCATCTGCACGCCCTTTATTTCCTGATCGACCTTCTCGCGATTGCGCTCGATGATCACCATCTGATGGCGGATCATGGTGGCAATCTGATTGTCGCCTTCGCCGCGCCGCGCCCACGCCTTCAGAAGGCGACGGTTCAGAACGATGGCGTGGCCCATGCCCTTCTTCACCTCTTCCGCCTTGGTGAGCCTGGCCTTGAGGCTTTCCATGGCGAGGATTTGTAGCGCCTGCGTCATCGGGTCGACATTGGCTTTGCTGCATTCGTCGCATGCCAGATAGATGGCCTGCAGCACCATCTGGAGCGCGATCGCATCCAGGTTGTCCGGCTCGTTGAGGTTCTTGTTGCCGGTGGCGTCGTACTTCCGGCGCTTGTCTTCGTCGCAGAGAATGACCATCGCCTCGGTCAATTCCTCGAATTCTTCCTTGGTGCCGCCCGCATCAGGATGGGCCTTGATCACCAGCTTGCGATAGGCCGCGCGGATGGCCGCCTTGGTCGCATCCTTCTTCACGCCCAGAATTTCATAGAGCGTGCGGTCGCCGCCGATCTTCCGGCCGGAAGGCTTATTCGTCGTCGTCAGCGTGGACACGCTCAAGCCCCAATTCTCGAAACCATTTCAGCCCACGGCGCCACCAGACATTGGCCTTGCGGAGGCGCCCAAGCTTTTCCTCGCGTGTCTGGACATCAATCCGCACCGGATCCCAGTTGCCGTTGAGGCGAATCACCATCAGCGTTTCCGGATCGATAAAGCTGTGGTGGAAGTTCTGGCGCGCGTGCGCGAGGGCCAGAATGAACCCGTCCTGCCGCATCAGTCTTCGCCGCGGAACTTATGCACCCGGCAGACCATCCCGCCCTGGACCACTGGGAAGAGCGTCTGAATGGCTGGGCCCTGCTGCGTCATGACCTGCATCACAGCCGGCGGCGACCCGATGCAGACTTTCTTGGACCAGTCCATCACAACCCCCTTGTTGTCCATCAGGGGTTTTGTCCACTTGCAGCCCATGCAATCGCGCACGAGCTCAACGCCCTTTGCTGGCGCTTCGGCAGAAGATGTTACGGCGGGAATTTCGTCAGCCATAGGTAAGCTCCAAGAAAAACGAGTGCGGTGTAAAAAAGAAGAACAAGGCAGCCTGGCCGCCGATTAGGCGGAAACCTTCTCCCCACATCCCGCATAGCGTCTCCTGAAAAGATGCAGCGGGCATATGTAACCTCGAACCTTTAACCAAAAATATCGGCGACGCATTTTATCCCCCAGCTTTACGATGACTAATTGTCGGAAATTTCTTGCACCGGCTGCGGCTCGCTGTTTTCAAGCAAACGGTTCAGCAGCGCGCGCTGGCGATTACGGATAGCGTCCAGCGTTATGATTTCGTCGCCCACCAGATCCTTGTCCGGACCCGCCGGCATCGATTTCTCGATGGCCTGCTTGGAGGCTATCAGCAGAGAAATTGTTCCGATGGTACGGCCGAACTCGGCCTTGACGGATTCGCGCAGTTCTTCATCCATGTGCTTCTCCTTCAGCCATATCACTGCACCCAGTCTTGAAGCTCGACCGTGTCCTCAGCCGGATAGCTGACGATCTCCAGCGCGCTCATTGAGCCGACGATATTTTTCAGGTGCCCAGCCCCCCAGCCAAGCTTCCCGCCCATGTCCTGCCGGGTCATCACCCGGCCATTTGCGAGCAGTAGGTCTAGCACACTTTGCTGGGTGCCTTTCAGGGTGGACCGGAGGCCGTCGATCAGGCTGGCGCCCATGTCCGGCTCTGGCGCCGCCGCACGCCCCTGGTCGGTCAGGGCCAGCACGCTGTCCCCAGGATAGCTAATAAGGCCCATCGCGCTGAGAGACCCGGCGATGTTCTTCAGGTGGCCCTTTCCCCAGCCGGCCACGGCAGCGACTTGGTTCCGGCTCGGGCGTGGGTGACCCATCGCCTCCCACCACCGGAGGGTTTTGAGAAGGTGCAGCTGGGAGCCCTTTAGGCCGCCTTCCTGAGGCTCCCGGGCGGGCCCCCGGGCTGCTGGCGCGGGCGGGCGGCTGGCGGGCGCGGCTGGAGCGGCCTGGACCTGCCGGGCGGCCCTGCGGCTGCCTGTGGCGGGCTGTGGGGCCTTGGCCCGGGCAAGGATGGCCTGGACCCCGGGCGGGGTTTTCCGGTTTGGAAATTTGAAATCGGTTGGCCCGGTGAAATTACGGACCGCGTACAGGATTTGCCCCCGGCCGAATTCCGCCCCTTCCGCGAAGCTGTGGACATGCTGGAGCTCCATCGCTTCGTCCATCGTAATGAGAGCGTGCCGCACGCCTTCCTCGCGCGCTGACGCGAGTGCCTCCGGGTCTGGTTCAACAACCGCTGGCGGCCGGACTTGAAGCGCCGTGAGATACGTTTTCTTGGATGCCTCCAGCGCCGCCGTGAGCCGAGCAATTTGGCCCTTCAGCCTGGCGGGGTCATTCTCTTCTGCCTCCTTGACCGCATCCCCGATGATCGCCTTCAATTCTTCCGGGTCCACCGCGGCGGTGGTGACATCGAAGTCATCCGCGTCCTTGTCCGGCGTGGCCGTGTTGTCGAAAGTCTTGATGGGCGGGAAATGCAGCTTCTTGAAGAAATCGCTTTTCGCGCAGCACACCCATGCGGTGCCGGTCGGCAGGAAAGCGAGCTCGCCCTGGATGGCCTTCAGCAGATCCTTATCGCGCAGGTTCGCCGTCAGCCAGTCGATCACCGGCTTCTGGTCCGCCGGCAGGGATAGGCTATGCGCCGTGAGCGCACCGCAGCTTCCGAGCACGGCATTGTGCAGGGCCTGCGTGCGCTGGGTGGCGACGATCAGACGCAAGCCCTTCGTCCGGCTTCCGGTCGCCAGCCGCTTCGCCCAATAGACCGACATATTCTCTTTGCCGGCACCGACGCGCTCTTTCGGAGCAATCTCGTGGGCCTCTTCGATCACCAGGTACAGCACGCCCTTGATGTTCTTCCAGAGCGCCTTGGCGAAATCCACGAAGAACGATTGTGGCTCACCCATGTCGAAGTCAGCCATATCGATGATGGAAAGCGGCAGCTTGCCCTTCGCCACCAGTTCCCCGAGCGCCTTCCCGGCGCCAGCATGCAGCGGGACATGCCCTCGTGGGCCGCCGATGATCCGGAATGGAAGCCCCGCCAGCTTGCCGCTGGCGCTGGAAATCATCCCCCACCAGTCTGACTTGATGGTGTCCAGCACGCAGACGCGGTGCCCTTCCTCGACCAGATGCTCGACAATAGATTTTGTGTCGAAGGTTTTGCCCGAACCGGTCTCACCGACAACGGCGATGTGACGGGCCAACACATCATCGGGAACGGGATAGGACATCAGAAATCGTTCTTCCCATCATCTTCCTCGCGCCCCTCGTCTTCAGGGCCGTATTGCTCAGAAGGATAGCTGTCGATAGGCGATGGCAGCGCCTTTGTGGTGAGCGTCGCGCGGATGTTCGCCGGCAGGTAATAGTCCTGCGCGGCCTGGCGCCGGAATGCCACTTCGGCGCTGCACGGCGTCAGCCCATAGATGGCCGATCCGCCATGAAAGACCGGCGGCAGAAGCTGGTTCTCGAAGATGACCTCGACGCAGAGCATCTTCGCGCCGAAACGCTCGACCTCTGACACGCGGCCAACCATCTTAGTGTGGCCGAATAGGTCTACGATCCCGTATTCCCCTGGCGGATATTCAATCGCCAGCTTTGCATCTTGCGCTTCGGCCACCGGCTCTGCCCCTTCGGGAATTTTCGCGTCATCCATTTCGTCTTCTCCTTCGTTTCGCCGCGCGCTTGCTTTTCCCGCTTGCGCTCTTTCTTGATTTTACCCGTATCGTAACCGGCCGTAGTTGCTCCAAGCCCGTTAGTCTTTTCCTGATGGCATTGCGCGCAGAGGGCATCGATGTGGCGCGGCGAGAGTTGGTGCGGGATGTAGTCGGTCCGTCGCGCATTGACATCGCGCAGGCGTAAAGCAGGCTCATGATCAAACCGCGTATCTGTTTTTGGAAGGTGGGAGACCGGAGCACTGTTGCAACGAACGCACATTCCCTTTTGCCTTTTACAGACCTCTTTCTTGATCCTGACCGGAATGTATTTCCGCGGCGGCCGCTTTTCTTTGTCACCGGATGACATCCTTCATTGGCCTTATCAGATATGCGTGGGCTGGATTTTCCAGGCCACACGTCGTTTGCATCCATGCCCATTGGTTTACCGGCTCAAGCACGGGCGGGCGCGCGTGGGCGGAAGCCGCAAGGATCGCGATTTCAAAGTCCTGCGGAAGCTTCTGAAGCTCAGCGACGAACTCGCGCACTTTCACCTTCGCAGATCCTTCGTGAAATCCTGCACCTGACACCCGAGCGCGCCGGCCATCCGCGCCAGAACTTCGGGAGCTATCGGTGTGTCGCCGGCCAGATAGCGATAGACCTGGCTTTTGTGGGTGCCGATGCGGTCCGCCATCTGCGTCGGTCCCATGCGACAAAGCTCCATCTGGAGCCGCACGCGCTCGCCGAGCGCTTTGTCATAGGCATTGGGCGCGGGTGCCACCCGCGGCCGTCCGCCCTTGTTGATCGTCGCCGCCGTCATTTCTTAAGACGGCTCTTGAAGGCGGCAGCCACCTTGTCGGATGCGGCCTGACAATCGGTTTCCCACTTGGTCTGCTCTGCCTCCGAAAGGATACCGGCCTCGATCACCTCGTCCCGCAGATTGGTGACATCGCGTACGCTGCGCCCTGCCGCCACCTTTTCCAACTGCCCATAGGCATCCTTGATAAGGTCCAGCCGTTCCTGTTCAAGGTCCAGCCGTTCCTGTTCGCGGTTTTGTTCAAGAAGATCGCCCTGGCTAGTCTGCTGCTGTTGTGGATCGGCGTCTTTCTTTTCCGCCGTCTCGGTCTGCGCCGTTTTGGCAGCGGCCTCTGCCTTTTCCGCTGCTGGCTTATCCGTCTTATCAGCGGCGACCTTGGTGCGCGTGAACTCGCTCTGGCGTGGGCGCTTCGGCGAAACCTGATCCGGATTCTGCATGTTCTCCAGCGCGAAAATATCTTCGACCTTTTCGCCGCCTTCCTTGATGCTGTTGTGCACGCCGGCCAGGAACATCAGATGTTCGTAATTGACATCCTCGATCCCCTTGACACCGAGCAGACCGAAAATCTGCTCCTTGTCCACACCCATCAGCATGAACGCTTTCAGCATGTCCTCGCGCTTCTGGCTGAAGTTTTCGAACTTGCCGACAGAGCATTGCCGCGCCGCCTGATAGCTGGGGTTCCAGTATGGCTTGGGAATACCCTTCAGGATGGCGTTGCGCAGCGCGATGGAGCCGGCGGCGTTGCCGGTCACCATGATCATGTCGTCGCTGTAGCGCACCTTCTGGCCGGTCTTTTCATCGGCCGATGTGATGCGGCGCAAGACCTGGAAGGCCACCGCCATGTTCTTTTCCAGATCCCAGAAAAAGCCCTGTGCGGTGATGAAATCCTCGCCCACTTCCGTGATCATGGAGCCGGTGCGGACATTGCCCCATGCCTGCATCGCGCTGGCCGCGAAGTTGATGCTGGGGCCTTCGATCAATTTGCCGCCGCGCTTGTATGCATAGAGGCAGCCCTTTGCGGTCTCTTCATCGAACGTGACCAGCTCGCGCATCTGCTGGCGGAAGCCAGTGATGGATCGCGGATAGGCGCGCGCGGTCAGAATTTGCCGGTTGACCTCCGCCTCGCTGATCTGCATGAGCGCGCCAGGATTGGCGGAAACTTCCACCGCATCTTCTTCATCAATGACGCCTTCGGCTGGTTCGTCAAATCCGGTCTGCATGTGCTTTCCTTTCCAAAGTTTCAGCGGGGGTCTGTCCAAGTATTGCGCCGCCTACCACGCCAGCCCCCGCCCTCGGCTCCCACCAGTTTTGCAGGCGGTGGTCTCTATGTTCTGATCTTGGTATCGAGCTCGTACACGAATGAGACGCCGGCCAGCACGTCATCGACGCGCTCGCGCTTGGTCCAATTCCGGTAATTCTGCATCATGTATCTGTAGACGGCGCCATTTAAATCGTCAGCCGCTAACAGGGACACGAGGATGGCGTACTGCGGGTGATCCAGCTTCATCGATCCCTGGATGGCACCGCGCAGAGCGTCTTCATCGGTTATATAGTGCTTCCAGTGGCGCTGCTGCCCAGCGGTTGTGAAATCGCCACGCGTGCGGGACAGTTCGGCCTCGGTCGTATTCTCCAGCCGCGTCTCGGCCCGATCAGCCCGGTTCGCCGCGCGGTCCGCCTCCAGGCCAGCCTTGGCCACACCCTTACCGGCATCGCGCGCCTCGCTCTCACTTTCACGGGCGGACTGGCGTGACTCGCGCGCGGCCTTTTCGGAAGCCTCTTTCTCCGCCTTAGCCGTGGCAGCTCTGCGTTCTTCTTCCTCGCGTTTTGCCTTGGTCTCTGCAAGCTTGCGGTCTTCCTCTTCCTGCCGGGCCTTGCGCTCGGCTGCCAGCTTCGCCTCGCGCTCTTCGGCCTCCTTGGCTTCCTTTTCGCGCCGCTTCTGTTCGCGCTTGTTGAACTGTTTGTTGGCCGACTCGCGCATTTCATTCAGACGCCCGCGCACCAATTCGATTTCCGTGCGCTGTTCGTCGTCAAGCAGATGCGAACTCGCCACCGGACCGGCCAGCAGGCTGATGGTGCCGCCGTGGCGGATCAAGCCGTCCAGCAGCTTGAGTTCTTCTTCGCTGGCCTCTTCGGTCTCACTCAGCGCATGGAGTTTTTCCGCATCCTTCAGATACCGGCGGATGTCGCGCAGCGCCTGGGTGTTCTTTTCCTTTTCGGCGCGGTCGCGGTCTGCCTTTTCTTTCTCAAGCCGCCGCTCTTCAGCCTTCAACTCTTCGGCGCGACGCTCTGCTTCCTCACGCTCGCGCTTGGCCTTTTCCGCCTTTTCGCGCTCTTCAGCTTCCTTGCGCCTGGCTTCGGCAGCCGCTTCCTCTGCCGCCTTGCGCTCGTGCTCCAGCCGTTCGGCTTCGGCCCGCTTGGCTTCTTCTTCCTTGCGCTGACGCTCTACCTCTTCCTGCATCTTGCGTTCGCGCTCGGCTTTGACCTCACCGATATAGGCGTCATGGACAGGCTCCCACTCCGCCAGCATCGTGTCGGCCTTTTCCTGGCCCTTCGTGAAGAAATTGCCGACAACCTTCAGCAGGGCATTGAGCGGCTTTTTCTCGGCCGCCATGTCGCTCTTGGTCCAGGCGCGGCTAACCTTGTCGATTTGCCCAAGCAAATCCTGCAGCGCCTCGGCCGTCTCGCTATCCTTCAGCGTGAACTTGGGCAACTCGCCGCCGGATGTGCGGAATGTCTTCAGCGCTGTCTCCCATTCCGTCAGGCGCTGCTCAAGCTCTGGATAGCGGTGCTTAAGCTCCGCAAGCATTGCCTCTTCGCTCGGCAATTCCAGCGGCGGCTGATTGTGGGTCCGGGTGATGTCTCTAGGCTGGTCGGTCATAGGCACGTCTCCGTTTCGGGGAAGGATTTGTTGGCGCCGGCACCTTGGTGATGTCGGCAACCTTTTTGGGGTCCGCACGCGGGTCGTTCGGGCGCCATTTCTTGGCATGCGCCAGATCGGCCGTCATGAACCGATAGGTCTTCTCTTCGATGGGGCTCATGGAAAGCCGCGCCCATTCCGAATAGGGATCACAGACCTTGCCGTTCACCTCGCAGCGCAGTTGGTCCATCCCGGTCGGGGTGCCGTCCAGGTCTTTCTCGGGCGTGCGCCAGATGCGCGCCGGCACGAGGGCGCCGTTCTTGATCAGGCGCCGCTGGTAGAATCCGCACTGAGGCACGTCCGGCAGTTTCTGGCCCGGATGCTTGAGTTCTTCCTTCCACCACCCCAGCGGATCGTCCACCGGCTCGACCTGTCGCACCATCTTCGGGTCGAGACCGAAAACCTCATGAATATATGGCTTTGCCTCCAGCACGCGCAGGATCTCATCGATATGGCTGCGCATGATCGGCTCCAGCGCCAGCTTTTCGATGTCCTGATCCAGCTCGACATCCTGCCGCAGCGTGACCAGTTCCATCCATACCCGCAGCCATTCCAGGCCGGTGCGGGAAACATCGGTGCCGTGCTTGTGCTTGCGCTTCAGATAGGAGCGCACCCCGGGCCAGCGGATTTCGTCGGCATGGGCGATGATGTTGTCCAGATGGCCGAACCGGCGCACCAGCGCCGCGGCCCGCCGGGGGCCCAGCCCATCGACACCAGGTATCTTGTCGGCGCTATCGCCCGCCAGAGCCTGCACGGTGGTGACCAGCGGCGGCGGTACTTCCCAGCGCGCCAAAACGTCCGCTTCCAGAATGCGCCGCTTCTGCAGCGGGTCCACGATCTCGATATGCCCATCCACCACGCACTGGGAAAAGTCCTTGTCGCTGGAGACGATAGTCGTGCGCCAGCCGCGCAATCGCGCTTGGGCGGCCAATGTCGAAATCAGATCATCGGCCTCGAAGCCCAGCTTCTCGATCGCACGCAGGCCCAGCGCGTCCGCCGCCATCCGCATGACCTGCAGCTGGTCTTCCAGTTCGACGTCACGGGCTTCCGCCCGGCCCGCCTTGTAGGCTGGAAAAATGTCGTGGCGGAAATAGCCACCAGGCGCGTCGAAGATGGCGGCGCCGTGGGTTGGCTTATCGGCTTCGGCCGCGCCCATCATCCGCCAGATGATTTTCATGAATTGCAAGACCGCGCCGATGGGCTGACCATCCGACGGTCGGTTCACCGGGTTGGCCGTTGCCCATGCCCGGTAGGCGACTCCGCTGGCGTCGACCAGCAAAAGGTGCGGAATGCTATTCATTTGATCCTTATGCGAAAAATACAGCCGGCGACCAGGCTGACGATCTCGGCAAAGCACCAGAACGGCCACGCCATCACCAGCCATGGCGACGGGTTCGGATAGCCGGTGGCGGGCAGGAATACCCAGGCCATGCGCCCGCCGACAATCCACAGGAAAAGTGCGGGCACCAGCAACCAGATCTGAAGCGGGTCGGCGTCAGCGAGCATCGGCTATTCCCCGGAGCCCGCGCGTAAATCCCTGCCTGTCATTCAGTGCCACATGCTTCAGCACGGACTGCTCGGCCTGGGTAAGACACGTCTCGGTCGCCCTCAGCGCTGCCCGGCCGGACCGGGTGATCTGCACCATAATTTCGCGGCTGTCGCCGTCAGACGGGTTCGGCCGCACCCTGGAAACGAACCCTGCCGCTTGCATGCGCCGCGCCATCTCGCTGATGGTCGAGCGGTCCATGCCGGTCAGGTCGCGTATGTCGGTTTGGGAATACGCTCGGCCATCTTGCAGCAGCGAAAGCAGGGTCACCTGCCTGAGGGTGAGCTTGGCGCCTTCCTTCGCGAACGCTGCGTTCATCACCTGATTTGCCCGCCAGAGAAGTCTGAAAAACCTTTGTTCCATTGCGTTTTCCGCCCCTTTAGCCAAGCCGGTGATCATCTCGGCTGCCAACTAGCTTTAGCAGGTTTCGCATGCCTTTCAAGCGGTGCTTGAATGATTTTCCGCGTCTTGCTTTAACTGGTTATGGCGACGATTCGCGGGGCATCTAGCGCGTGACACCGGAAAAGGCACTGGAATTGGCGATTGATCGGGCGGGCGGTATAAAGGCCGTTGCCGGTCTTTTCGACATCACTGTCCAGGCAATTTATGGCTGGGGCGTATGCCCACCAAAGCGCGTTCTGGCGCTGGAAGAGGCGGCTGGCGGTGCCGTCACCAAGCACCAGCTGCGCCCTGACATCTATGGACCACCCCCCTGAAACGACTTTTCCACAGACTTCTCGCGTTCGGCCGGGGCGCGCAGCAGTCTACCAACCAGCCGGCAGAACCCACGAGGACCGAAATGGCAGAAAGTTTGAGTTCAGGCGACGGCGAAAAGGGCAAGCGCCGCAAGCAACGCGAAAATCTTATGGGCGACAACCTGAAGGAAATTCGGGAAGCCGCCGTTCCCTTCCTGGAGAAATACTTGACGCTCCAGAAGGACATGGACTCCGACATGGCCGGCTATAAGGCCGACATCGACGCCAATTACGAAGAGGCCGCAAGACGCTAAAATG
>Ga0265338_10000813_pt1 | contig 52605 bp, 38 predicted proteins | sample 42126metaG_FD_193579 | JGI IMG/M metagenome (GOLD analysis project Ga0265338, IMG submission 193579) | Rhizosphere microbial communities from Carex aquatilis grown in University of Washington, Seatle, WA, United States - 4-21-26 metaG | ecosystem: Host-associated > Plants > Roots > Rhizosphere...
TCGTGAACCTGCACAAGGCTAATTTGACCGACGTTTTTATTGTATGCCGGCGCGGCGAGGTTTTGACCCGCCGAAGTATTGAAATGCGCCTTAAAAGTCATTTTCGTTCGGGGTACCACTAGCAGAATGATCGACATCCAGTGGGCGTAAACCGGTAGAGCCTCGGCAACCTCGGCGATTTCGACTTCCAAACCGTGTTGCGCGAGTCTTGAGCGGCTGAAATTGCGTATTAGCGTTCTCAGTTTGTCGAAACCTTGCGGCGAGTTCAGTAACTCCTCCTATTTTGTCATTCGAACCGACCTCGACTAAAGTTGAGTTCTTTCAGTCACAGTCTTATTTATGAAGTACATCAAGACCATCGTGAGAGCGACGGTGCCCATAATGATATATCCAACAATGTTGAAATGAACAATCTTGTGATCGGGTCCTTCGCTCACAATCAAGCCAGCAAGAACAGACCCGACCCCACCTGACAATTGCTGAAGTGCAGAATTGACTGACATGAACGAACCCCGTTTTGCCGGCTCAGGAATTGCCGATATGAGCGCCTGCGCCGGAATAATGCGCGAAAAGATCGAGACGAACAAAATGACATTTACGAACATAACTAGGGCGAGCGGCGTTGTGCCCAGATTGGTGTAGATGCCTACAATAATAATGGCTAAGGTGCCCCCGAAACAGAAAACCTTGTATTTGCCTATAAAATCAGCGGCGCGTCCCACAACAGGTCCCGAGATAATGGAGGAAAATCCGCTCACAAGGTAAATCAACGGAAGCGTTTCAATGGGAATTCCCAAATTATGCACGGTAAAAGCGCTGCCAAAAGGCATCAGCATAAATCCGGCGAGGCTGAGAAATAGCGTCAAGATGAAAGCCAAGCGGTAATGTGGCGAAAGCAAGGTGGCAACCAGGTGCTTGGATGCGGTCTGCTTAGCTCCGATTAAGGACAGGTGGGAATCAATAGGTTTTAATTGTTTCCATACAACGACTCCGACCACCACGCTGATTCCAACGATGACGAGAAACGGGGCGTGCCAGCCCCATAGGTTGGATAGGTAAAGTCCAACGGGAAGCCCCATTATTTGGCTGGCTGCGAATGCGGTTTGAACATAGCCCATCACGCGGCCACGCATTTCCAGTGGAAATAGATCCGTGGTGATAGCTAGAATGATCGATCCCATCACGCCCGCAAACACACCCGTCACCATTCGTGCGCATAACAGCATCGTGTAGCTATTGGCAACGCCACAAAACAACGTTCCAAGAACAAAACCGCAGTAAAAAAAGAGCAGGAATTTTTTTCGATCGAAACGGTCGGCAAACCCTGCGGCACAAAGCGCGGAGCAACCGCCACTGAATGCATAGGCCGATACCGCAAAACCAAACTGTTTAGGCGTGATATTCAGGGCCGGCATCATGACGGCTCCCAGGGGGGACATCATCATGAAATCCAGAATGATCGTGAACTGCAAAAAGGCGAGCATCGCGATTACGAATTTCTGGTAAGAGGAAAACTCTTTGATTTGAACAGATTGCTGGCGGTCGTAAGTCTTCGCTAAAGCTTGGGCCATGAATCCATTCTCAAGTGATCAATTTGTTCCGTCTATTCACTTCCGTCAGAACCGGACTTAGAGCACACGCCTCAAACTAGGACGGATTAAAGTTGGGTCCAGGTCCTGCCGTATAGATATGATGTCCCTAACCCTAGAAACTATCCCTAACTTGCGGCCGGATGAGGTTCATATCTGGCATGCGTCAGTCGGACGGCTGATCCAGTCGGCGGCTAGTGCGGATCTACGCTCCGTTTTGACCGTGGCCGAGGAGTGTAGAATTAGCCAGTTTCAAAACGGCGTAGCGCGAAATGAGTACATCGCCACGAGGATATTCGTTCGCCAACTGCTCTCCCATTACTTTCCGGACACTCCACCTTCGGCCTGGAATTTTAAAAGGAACAAATACGGCAAACCTCGGATAGAACGTCAAATTGGGGGCCTAGGGTTGGAGTTCAACATTTCCCATTCCCATGGAGTCGTTCTTTGTGCACTTTCCGTGGGAGTTCCCATCGGAGTTGATGTCGAGTTGCGAGGCAGGCCGGCAAGATGGGAGGAAATTGCGGAGAGTCTATTTTCTCCGCAAGAAGTGAGAGAGCTTAATCGTGCGGAATCTGCCGACGTCCATCGCAAATTTTTTGAGCACTGGACCTTAAAAGAAGCATTCATAAAAGCTATCGGAATGGGGTTTAGTTTCCCTCTTCAAGAGTTTTCCGTTGAGGTTTTGGGATACGACAAAGTAGGGATTAAGTTCTCCGACAAAATCGATGAAGATTCGTCGCAATGGCGATTTCGTCTTTTTGAAGCCGTTGAAGGTTATCAGTGCGCTTTAGCGGCAAAATGTGGGGCAGGGCGGGAGATTTCGCTTGTCCACATGGGGACCGATTCTCAGCTTTTTTCAAAAGCGGCCTAGGCCACCAACGAAACTATTTGACATTATTTCGCAAATTAATACCTTTTAATAGTAGGGTCCGTGTATTTCAAAGATAAACGGCAATGACTAACAACAAGGAAAGAGAAACATGAATATGCGACAAAAGTTGTGTTATGCGCTCATGGTATGTAGCGCGATAATGACAGCCGGCACAGCGTCGGCCGATGATACCGGATTTACTTTTACTCCTTATGTAGGACTGAAAGTAGATACCATCTATGATAGCGCCAATATGAGAACCGGTGACTTTGCGGTCTCGGTTATGCCCCAGCCGGCAACAGGCGCGACAAACGAATTCACGATGACAGCGAACCAAACCCGGTTCGGCATCGATGTAAAAGGTCCGAGCGCATTTGGTGCGGAAACGACCGGTAAAGTTGAAGTGGACTTCTTCAACTCTGCGAATGCTTATTACTTCCGCACGACGCCAGAGATGACGCATGCGTATGTGAAGCTGAATTGGGCAGATCAGAAAATGAACCTGATCGTGGGTCAGACTTGGGACGTTTTCGCGTCTGTCATGCCCTTGACGCTCAACTTCGGTCAATTGTACACGGCTGGTAACATCGGATATCGTCGTCCCCAGATTCGTTTGACCAAAGATTTCGGTTCCGACACGAGCTATCTGCGCATTGAAGCCGCAGTCACTCGTGCCGTCGAAAACAACCTTGGAAACGAAAATTTGACGGAATCTGCCTCGAATGATTCCTCCGGATCGCCAGGTTATCAGGGGCGCCTTTCGTATACGATGAATCTATTGGGTGATAAACCGACCACGATCGGTATCGCGGGATCTATGAGCCATCCGCGCAACTATTCTGGTATTACAGCTGGTGGACCTACAAATGCAGGTTCCTACTACACGGCAAATCAGTGGCACGGCAGCTTGGATTTGACCATGCCGTTCATGCACGGTTTGATCTTGACCGGAAAAGCATATCGCGGAGCCGATATGAGCGGTTTGTTCGGATTGGGCTTGTCTAGCAACACTCTTCAGACTCAAGAGTTGGAAGACGGTGGTTGGGCGCGTTTGAGCTACAATATCAACGACGACCTCCGGGTTTCGGCTGGATACGGTGTGGCTGAGATTCTCGATCGTGGCCAAGCTGTGGCCATCAACGGCGCTACGGGCGTTGTTAAGAACTCCAGCGTGTTCGGTATCATCGACTACATGGTCTCGCAGAGAACCAAAGTTGGTTTGGAGATCGATCAGTGGACAAGCACTTTCGCCAACAACTCGTATGCGCTCGCCAATCGCTACCAATTGTCTTGGATGTACGATTACTAGATTCGAAGATCGTCTAATTCTTAGACTGGATGCCGCAAGGCATCCAGTTTTTAAGACCAAGGTCCAGTTTCAAAGTTAGATTCCCTTAAATTAATTTCTCCAGACCTCCTGGCAACCGCCAAAGTCTATTAAGATTCAGATTCCAAAAACCGAAATATTAGAATCGCTATGGGGATTTATAATGGCTGATTCTAAAGTTATTCTAGTAAGCGGCGGCAGCCGCGGTCTGGGCAAGGGGATCATCGAAGATCTGCTTGCGGCCGGGCATAAGATCTACACATTCAGCCGCTCTATGACTCCCTTCATTGAGTCAACCCTGAGTACTCATCGCGGTCGTTTTGTCTGGGAATCCGTCGACGGCACCGACTATGAACGCGTGGAAGAATTTGTCAGCCGGATGTTCGAGCGCGAAAAACGAATTGATGTTCTCGTCAACAATGCAGGTGTCGCGGTCGATGGGGTTCTTACACTCATGTCTCCTGACGACATTTCCTCGGTGTTGGCTCTGAATTTAGAAGGCGCCATCCGCTTAGCTCGTGCGGTTTCGAAGTACATGCTGATGTCCCGTGACGGCATGATCATAAACATTTCGTCGATCATCGGAACTCGCGGCTACAGCGGGTTGGCCGTTTACAGCGCAACCAAGGCGGGACTCGACGGCTTCAGCCGCGCAATGGCGCGCGAGCTGGGTGGCCGGGGAATCCGGGTCAATTCCGTAGCGCCTGGTTATCTCGAGACCGATATGTCTCAGAAGCTCGATGAGGTCCAGAGAAATCAGATCATCAGACGGACTCCGCTCGGAAGGCTTGGAAAAGTCCAAGACATTACCGGCGTGGTACGTTTTCTGATTTCCGACGAGGCCCGGTTTATTACCGGTCAGACATTGGTTGTTGATGGCGGGATTACTTGCTGAAGGTAGGGGGAAGAGAAATGGAAAAATGGGAAGTTGAAAAGAAAGTCATGAAGTGCATTGAACGTGTTGCACAGGAACAATCGATTCCTCTCAAACAGATTAAACCCAGCGACAGAGTTGTTGAGGACCTTGGTTTTCAATCTCTCGATGTTGGCACTCTGACTGCCTTTCTCGAAATGGAATTTAAAATTGACCCGTTTACGGCGGGAATCGCTGTCGTTACGGAAATCCGTACGGTTCAAGAGGTCTGCGATTTGTATTTTCGATGTGTCAATGGAACGACTGAAGGTCCAAAACCCGATGCAGGCGGCAATTCAAGCGATGAGCGGCTTCAGCGCAGAATGCGCCAAAAGAGAGCTTCGTGAGTGCGGTAAAAAAATTAGCCGGTCTGTCTAATAGTGAGTCTTTTGGCAGATACAGCTATTTAATTGATCAGTTGAACAAGTTCGCGGCTGAATGCCCGGACGAGATCGCATTTGTGTCACAGAAGCGGTCAACCAGCTGGAAAGAATTCAAAGCCAAGGTAGACTTGTTCTTAACGTCGCTTAAGGGATACTCGCATTCGCGCGCTCTGCTCATGCTGGACGGCCGTTCGGTTGATGATCTGGCGCTACTTGTGGCGAGTAGTGCCGTTTTGAAGCAGGCAATTCTGCTCTCGTCTTTTCATAACAAAGAACGCTCAATTGAGATTCTGCACCAATTCAATGCGCACTTCATATTGTGTATTCAGAACGGAAGAGTCCAAGAGATGGCCGACAACCTAGAAGCCGAATCGAGGACTATCGGGGATGAATTCATCGTCGGCTTGTTGACCTCCGGAACGACCGGCAATCCGAAATGTGTGCAGCACGATTGGGAGCGCCTTGCGTTAGCCGTCAGAACGAAAGAGCGTTATCGGGGCAGACGTTGGCTAATGGGTTATCACATTACTAATTTCGCGGGCACCCAGGTCTTTTTGCAGTGCTTTATGAACGGCGGCTGTATGGTACTCCCTTCTGATTCGCCGCCAGGCGCATCGCTCGATGCCGAAATGATCACTGAAAATGACGTCGACTATCTCAACTGCACGGCCACTTACGCGAGACGTCTCCTTTTGACAATGCCACCTGGCGTGGTGGGCTCGCTCAAGCATATTACGCTCGGCGGTGAAATCGTCGATCAGAGCGTGATTGATTCACTGAAGAAGAAGTTTCCCAACGCGAAGATATCTCATATCTATGCATCGACCGAACTTGGGTCAAGCATTGAGGTCAGAGACGAACGCGAGGGATTTCCGCTCAAGTTGATAGACAATGTGAATTTAAAAATCATAGACGGGGAACTCCATCTCCGTCCCTCCGGTCGGGCCATGATCGGGTATTTGGACCAGGCAGATGGACACAGTACTGCCTCCTTCAAGCTGCCCGTGGAAGGAGAAACGTCTTGGGTTCCTACCGGCGACTTAATTGAGGTTAAAGATAACCGCGCTCTATTTTTGGGTCGAAAGGACCTGGTCGTAAATGTTGGCGGGTTTAAAGTGAACCCGTTTACGGTTGAAGCGGTCATTCGCGAGATCGACGGCGTTCACGAAGTGCTAATCACCGCCCAGAAAAGTCCGATTGTGGGAAATCTCTTGAAGGCCGTTGTGGTCGCCCGCCCTGGACGTGACACCCAGGATTTAAAAATGCAGATCTTGAATCATTGTAAGAAACGCTTGCCCTATTATTCCGTGCCTCGCTTGTTTGAATTAACGGAACAGCTAAAATACACGACCAGCAATAAAATCAAACGCTAACAACCGGCTAAATGCCCGCGGCGGGGTCTACTCAACCCCCGCCCCCGACCCCGCGGCAGGGTCTACTTAACCCCCGCTCACTTTGCGTTCGATGGTCTGTCCTAAATAAGCCGTATTCACTCGAAACCTGAAAGTTGATCCATTGCCTAGCTCTGTATCAATCTCGATCTTGCCGCCCATCCTCTCAACATTCTTCAAAACCACATCCATCCCGATACCCCTTCCGGAAATCTCAGTCGCTTCCGTCTTTGTCGAGAACCCTGGCCTAAAGATAAGAGACCGTTTTTGTTGATCAGTCATCGCTTCGGCATCGATTTTACTAACAAGTCCCTTTTCGATGGCTCTCGCGGCAATTTTGTCCCCGTCGAGGCCCCTTCCGTCGTCTGTTATGGAAACGGATATCGTCTCGACGTCGTCGACGAATTCAATTTTGACCCGACCTACCTCAGGCTTACCGGCTTGCACACGTTCGGCTGATGTTTCCAGGCCGTGATCCAACGAATTTCTCACCAGGTGCAAGAGTACTTCTTGGACTTGATCGACCTGATCTTTTGAAGCCAGCGCCTCGCCACTCACTTCGAATTGGACCGATTTGCTGAGTTGCCGCGCGAGATCCTTTACCATTGCGTCGAAACGAGAGGCGACCTTCGCGAGGGACCTAAAATTCAGGCGTTCGCAGGCCATCTGTAAACCGAGGCCTTCTTGGCGCGAAAGATGACCGGAGAGAGATGTTACCATTTTGTCCAAGTATTCGATCGCAAGAGGGTTAGCGCCAAGTTGGGCCGAATCCGACTGATTTTCTGGGAACAAACGATTCAATAGATCGAGATACTTGTTCTGAAGGGATTCGATTTTATTCAGCTCCTGGACAACTAATGCCGCAATCTCCGCAGGATTTCCATTCACTTTGAGCAGTTCATTTTCTGATTCGTGAATTTGTTTGGACAAGACCATTAACTTAACAAGTCGGGCATTTCCCTTTAGCGTATGAAGGTCTCTTTTGATTTCGTCAGGACCTTGGTCCGTAAGGTTGCCGCATAAGCTCCGGATCTTGCGCAGGACAGAAGCCGACGTGGCGAAAAAATCGCGGATTTGGTCGCGCGGGCTTTCAAGCACGTCGCTCAATAGAGCGGATTGTTCTCTATGTTGATTCACTTGCTTTTCCAAAGCCTCGAGATCCGTGACATCTTCGGCTACAAAGAGAATTCTTTCGAGATTCTGCTCGTCGTCCCAAATGGGTGACGGTTGTATCCTTAGAGTACGAGTAGAATCATACGAATTGTCCACCTGCCGGTTCAAATGAATTTTGCGTGGGAAGTTGGACTCCATCAAATCCCATTGCAACTCGCTTTCGCCAAACACCGATGTGATGGTCGACTTCAGAGCGTCGATTTTCTCTGGGTCGTTCTTAAATTCTGAAAATAATACGTCGAATACATTCGCATTCACAATGTCATTGCCAAATACGGCCGTCGAATAGCGTGAGACCGGTTCAACGATTTTTTCTGTATTTTCAACGGAGAATAGGGCCTGTTGCATATTGTCGACAAGAATTTTCACCTTCTTCGATTCGTGAGCAATCGCCGATTGTATATCCAACTCCCGTTTCAGGTTTGCCTTTTCGAGTTCGACTTGAGTCATACGCGACAGTTCGAGAGCAACGGAGATTTGGCTTCCGAGCGTGTTGAAAAGGTCAACATCGCTCTTTGTGAATAGGCCCTTTGTTAGCGAGGTGTCGAGGTATACAACTCCTAGCGGTTTTCCATTCGCGGAGAGGGGAGTGGCCATAATACTTCGCAGGTTATATAGGACCGCGCTATCCGACCCCATGGCTTCGGCTTCGTCTGTACCCGACAAGACAATCGCCTTCTGCTCATCGAATACCTTTCGCACCACCGTTGTGCTGTAACTTTTGATATTTTTCAGATCCGTATTCTGGGAGGAGATACCAGCAATCGGTTTTAGCCCGTCCGTGTTGGAATCGGTGGCGAAAATGAAGCCGCGTTCCGCGCCAAAGAGCTTGATCAATTCCATTAGCACGGCTTTTGATTGAGCGGTGGAATCGATAGACGTCACGAACGCTTTACTTACGTTCAGCGTGGCCTCAACGATGCGCTGACCTTGGTAATCCATTCCCCCCAGTTGTGAGGCGCTAGAAAGTACCGAGGCGGATGCGGTCGAGTTTGTCCCCATCGTCGTCCGATTTGCCTCGTCTCCCGTGACCGACTGGATTGTCCCGTCGCTTGCTGAAGTGAGGCTGGTACGCGAAGAACTGACGCTCTTCGGAAAGTCGAGATACGGTTCAAATTCCAAAAGCAGACGATCGAGCGCCAATTTCCAAGAGTGTTTCGATGCCAAGTTGAAGGCCGAGGACAGACTGAGCTTCATCAGCTCCAAATTTCCTCGCTTGAGATGATGGCGGGCGCGCTCAATCTGAATTTCAAAAAGGACGAGCAAGTTCCCCGTTTCGGAAGCAACCTCCTCGGCCTTACGAAGGAAGTACTGCGATCGTGATTGGTTGTTCAACGAACCGTATAAGGCGCCACATAAGTACAAATAGTTTGCACGAAAAACGGGAGAGTACATTGTCACGGAGAGCCGGGTTAGTATGCGCCTGATCTCGTGGCCCATCGCAAATTTCTCTTCGGTCGAAACCGCGGATCGAAATTGGCAGAGTCTCAGGTAGCCGGCGTTGCCCAGGTAATTGGATTGGATCGGCTCGGCGATTGAAATCTGGAGACTTCCGGTAAAGAACTTAACCAGCTCGTCAACGGTGTTGTCCAGCTTTAAAGACAGGCGACCTATTGTCAGCTCGGCGAGAATGCCTTGCCGGGACGTCGCCGGACTGAATCTTAGCTTGTTGTTTTCCTCGAAAGCCACTGCCTTAACCTTTAGGGACTCTTGATTGTGACCTACTGCCGCAAGATTAAACCAAAGCTGTTGTAAGACGATCGAAAGAGCATGTGGGGTGACGAGCATTGTTCGAGTTTGATAGCTTTGTAGAATCGATTTGTATGTTTTGATAGCTTCTTCATGGAGACCCCTGAAACCGAAAAACAGACCGCTCATTGACCGCAGAAGGCTTAGCTCCGCAGGCGGTAAGTATCTCTGGAAGGAGGCCATGAATTTGGTGTAATCGGGAACATAATTGTTGCTTACCCCGCAGTAGGCGCTGCCCAGCAAGCGCCGCATTTCGCAAGCTGCTGAGAGGGTCGGATTGTTTAACCGTTCACAAAGCCGCAGTGCACGTGAAAAATACGATGAATATAAAACACGAAGTCCCAGCAGACTGCAAAGGTAGCCTACATATGAATACCCAACAGCTTTGGTTTTCGCATCTCCGGTAATCTGCCCCGCGCGTAGCAGCCGCAGGGAAAGTATGCAGGAATCAAGAGTGCTACTTGTAATTTGCGTTACGTACGTTGAAAGACGGTATAATGTTGCAACCTTTTCGACGTTGACGGGAATTCCAAAATACTTTTCCGGCCGCCTTGTGACTGGAACAAACTCGTGCAAAATGCTGAAAAACCAAGACCAAACTATGTGCATCATTTTTAGGTGTAGATAGACTGGATGTGGCCTGCCCAACATTTTGACTGCGACTTTGTATGTCTCCCATGCTTCCACTAGTTTGCTGGCATTGATCAATATCCACATACGCAAGGCAACAGCGTCGAACATTTCTACTTTCGTGTTTGCCTGTTGGACAACGAACTCGACGCATTTTAGCGCAAGGTCATGTTCGCTGATGGCAGACGCACAGATAGCCAAAGGTCGGCAGACCTTAAGCTTCAATGACTTTGAAGGTGCCATCGTCTCCAAAACCGATAATCCACACTGAAGGAAGGTGAATGCTTCGTTGTGGGCATGGTTAGACATCGCGAATTCACCAGCTCGGATTTGCGCCTCAACCACCATATCGGGTGCCAAGAGCTTCTCTGCTTGATGCGACAACCTCGCCGTTAGGAAAATCTCATCGGAGGTCAGGTCCGATTTTTTTGAAATATGAGAGGCGAGAGTAGCATAATATTGACAGGCTGTTTCTTCGGACAACTTCCCTGCGATAGAACTCGATATTTTTTCATGCGCGAAATGCCAGCGCGTGGCGGAAGTTTGCTCGATCACACCTTGTTTTGCAGCTTGGGTCAGCGCGTGTGCAACCACCGAACGATCGAATGAAAATGCCCATTGGATGTCCTCCGAACTGAAATCGATACCGCAGACTGCTGCGCGCTGCAAGAAGCCTCTCGTCTCCGTGTCGCACTTTTCGTAGCGCTTAAGAAAGATATCTATTACATCGGACGTGAACTGAAGCCGTTGTTTAGAGTCATCGAGATTCCAGTGGCTAGATCGAAACCGAAGGTAACCTTGCTCTATGGCTTGGCGAAGATACTCAACTAAGACGAATGGACTACCGCCGGCCTTGCCACCGATCGTTTCAACAACTCCATCCGCAATTTTGTGCGCGCCTAAGTAGTTGTGTATGAGGCGGGCTGACTGTTCACGGTTAAAGGGTCCAAGTTCGATAGTTCCGAAGAACCTTGTTCCGGCCGCTTCTTGAATCAGCTCAACGCGTTTTTTTGCACCTTCATCTTCGCCTGTTGTGGCCAGGAAAATGATCCGTCGTGAGGCAGCGTTTTCCATTACTTTTTTGATGAGTTGAATGGACGACATATCCAGAAAATGAATGTCGTCCAGGAGGAAGACGATCTTATCCCAGTGATTATTTAATGACAAAATGAAATCGCAAAGACTTCCTAGAAACAGTTCTTTCTCGGATTCAGGGTCGCTGATTGAACTCGGGGCCTGAATGTCTCCGCAGATTTTCTTGAATGAAGGCGTTAGGGAAACGAGTTCGGATTCATAGCCGACTACGGCCTTGCGCAGGCTTTCCAAATCTTGGGGATTTGCGTTCGCCGCGATGACATTTATTAAGTTCTCGAAGGAGGATCGAAACGGAGCAAACGGAACTTCCGCTTTGTTTGAATCGCATTTGAAAGAGAAAGCCAGTAACCGTTCCGACTTGATCGATTGAAGGAATTCGCTCATTAATCTGGACTTTCCGCATCCCGAGGGGCCGGTGACAACCGCGAATGTGGAATTTGAGTTGCAGACCTGCCTCCAAGCCTCGTTGAGCTTCGAGAACTCCGGCGATCTCTCGACAAACGGAATGACTGCCCGGTCCGTTCCTTCCCCGTTGCCATCGAGTTGCGGATCTCTAGCCGCCGAGATAAGGTCATCGATTTCCGATAGCCGGCCCAGGTCGCGAATGAGGCCCTTGGCCGTTTGATATCGATCGTCCGGGTCCTTCGCGAGAAGTTTGTTTACAATTGCATCGAGCGAAGGGCGAACATCCGGGTTTAAGGTCGAGACTCGCGGAGAGACTTTGGAAGAATGCTGCTGAATAATCTCATTCAGCGTCCCGTCGAACGGTGGCTTACCGGACAACATTTTGAACAGGGTCGCGCCCAATGAGTAAAGATCCGAGCGGTTGTCGACGTCGCGTTTCAAAACCCTTGATTGCTCCGGAGACACGTATATCGGCGTGCCTACGAAAGCTGTTTCCTGTTTGATCTGTTCGATTTCGCCAATGAGACCCAAGTCAATTAATTTTACTTCTCCAGTGTCCTTGAAAAAAATGTTGGCCGGTTTGACGTCGCGGTGCACGAGATTATGACTGTGAATCTCGTGCAATGCCTTCGCGACTGATGAAGTGATCTTGACGGCTGTTTCCTCATCGAGCGCGCCGTTGTCCATCTTCTGTTCAACAGTCAGCCCGGAAAGGTACTCGGTTACAAGATAAACAGAGTCCAGATATTCGCCGACATCGTAGATTTTGATCAAATTTTCATCATTTAGTCTCGCGAGCGAAGAACTCTCTCGGCGGAAGCGGATAATGGCGTTTCCATCGGAGGATTTGAGCAGTTTGAGGGCGAACTCCAGGCCCTCGTGTTCCACGAGATAGACGACGGCGGAGACACCTTCGTTGATCCTGTTGAGCACGTTGTATTCGTTGATCTGCTTAAGTTGATTTGAGTCCATCATCCTTTTTTCGGATTGCTTCTGAGCTAGCTGAAATTATTTGGACACTAGGCTCTTCTTCGGGCCAGGTACAGTGGACTTACGGATGGAAACAAGTAGACTTAAGAACTACGACTCTCTCGCCAGGTTCTAAAAATGACAGAAATTGAGCCAGAAAAGCACAAATCAAAAGACCTATCTAAGCGCCGGGTTGGGATCGGGCAGCGCGCGGCTATATATTGGGATTACGTCGGAAAAACTGCGACTCAGACGGCAGACCAGGGCATTTTAACGTTGGCACAGATTTTTGGTGCCGTGGCGTCGAAAGTCGTCGCTCTTTTTGCAGGACTTATGGCTTGGTCGATAGATATCGACTTTTTCAGCATTCGAAAGCTTCCAGTCAATTTTTTGAAGATGATCGTTGCCATTCCATTGGCAAGTCTCATTTTCATTTCGTCATTTTTTCTGGTGATCGTCGGCGGAACGTTATCGGGCATTTTGGGGTTTCGGAACTTCGGTGAGTACTCGGCAAAAGAGCAATTTCTAATTTGGTTCCCGGTTTTTGCTCTTCTTCTCGCGATGCCACTGCTTCTCTCCGAATATTCACTCTACAGACTTAGTCTTGTGGCGACTTATTCGATTGCGGTAATCGGGCTGGACATGCTCTTCGGTCAATGTGGCATCATTTCGCTTGGTCAGGGAGGATTTTTGATGACTAGCGGCTACATGACGATATGGCTGGTCAACGGGACATTTGGTCTGAAGCTTCCGATATTGATTGCTATTTCGGTAGGTGCACTTTTGAACGGTTTTGTGGGACTTGCGCTTGGACTCCCGGCACTTAGAGTGAAGGACCACTATCTTGTTATCGTTTCATTAGCACTCTCAATTGTTATCCCAAAGGTGTTCCGGTCACCTCTCATGGCCCCTTATTCGGGAATGAAAGAAGGAGGCCTATATATATCGACGCTGGAAGTTCCATCTTTTCTGGGAAAAATGCCGCCGTATGTTTGGAAGTATTTGATCGTCATCGTGCCGGCAATGCTTCTGGTCGTCATAGCTTATAACATTATCCATCATAGTCAGATTGGCCGGGCCTTCAGAACTCTCAAGTGTGACCGCGAAATTTCATCGATTATTGGAATTCCGGTCGTGAGGTATAAGCTCTTTGCATTTATGTTGAGCGCGATTTATGCGGGATTCGCCGGCGGATTTTTCGTGATTTTGAACGAATTTATGTCGCCGGATTCATTCAACGCTTATAGCTCGGTGGACTACTTGGTGGCGACCGCCATTGGCGGCCCGGGATCGATTTTGGGATCCATATTTGGTGGGACGTTCCTGGCTTTCCAGCCCGATTTAACTAAGCTTGCCAGTGATCACATGTCGGGCGGTAAAAGTCTAGCGCAGGCGGTTTACGGCGCGCTTCTCGTTATTACCGTATTGTTTGCACCGCGCGGGATAGTTGGGGAGCTGACCGGTCGACTGAAATCGAAATTGACCGGTCTTCCGCGAAGAGGAAATTTTCAAATGGCACCGCCGCCTGATTACGATTGGCTGAATGAAAAAAAACAGCATTTTGAGATGAATTGAGAGATGGATACGTTCAACTATTATTTCGCTCTTGTTTTCGACGGTGTGGCTTACGGCTGCATTTATGGCCTTTTTGCGTTGACCTTTGTCGCATTATTTAGGGCCAATAAGATTTTTAATTTTGCTCAAACTGAAGTTGCGACACTTGGGGTCGTCCTCATGTTGCTTCTCTTGAAGCACATGTCCTTTTGGTCCGCCATGATCTTAACCATCCTGGCTAGCTTCGCATTCGGAGTTCTTTTGCACGTTACAATCATGCGCTTTCTGACCGAGCGCCGAAGAGGCTCGCATTTGAGCGAGACGATCGTTACGATCGGTCTTTTCGTTATCTTCAACAACATTTCATCCTATCTTATTGGCGATGAGACGCAGCCATTCCCTTCACCTTTTGGCAGCGACGTTCTTTCGCTATTTGGCGTGCCGGTATCAAAGCAGTCGTTGGGAATCATTGTCGCCAGTCTTTTGATGACGGGCTGCATTTTCTTGGTTTTCCGATTTACCAAACTCGGCCTAAAATTCGAGGCGATCGCGGAAAATGCGGATGCGGCCAGGTTACGGGGAATTCGTGTTTCGAATCTGCTGGCGGTCGCTTGGGGAATCACGATTATGGCAGGAGTGTTCGCAGCCCTATTGATTGCTCCTATCCAGTATGTCTCTCCCGCGATGTTAATCAGTTTTTTTTCATATTCTTTAATAGCGGTTGTTATTGGTGGCCTGGAAAGTCCACTTGGAGCCATCGTGGGCGGCATAATTGTCGGTGTGGTCGACAATCTCGCGGCCAACGTCAGTTTCATTGGGAGTGAGCTCAGATTTTTGGTCATTTTCGCGTTGTTGCTGTTAGTTTTATTGGTCAGACCGAGAGGATTATGGGGAAGGGCGGAAGCACGGCGTGTCTGAGTTAAAGGTTCGGTCATTGTCGATCGATTTTGGGGGCGTGAGGGCGCTCAACGACGTGTCTTTAGACGTTCCGAAGGGTGCGTTCGTCGGCTTAATGGGGCCGAATGGCGCCGGCAAAACGACTGTCATCAATTGCATCTCGAGAATTTACAAACCCGTCGCCGGTCAAATCGAATTTGGCGGCGAGAATGTTCTCTCACTGTCGAGTGATCAAGTTAAGCAGATTGGAATTTCGCGGACCTTTCAAGACCTCAACTTTTACAACCTAATGCCCAGTATGTCGGTTTTGGATTATGTGATGCTGGGGCAGTTCGATCCGAAGAAAAACCGGTTTCTGCCGAATGGATTGCAACTGAGGTCCGCCAAAAATTACGAACGAGATCTCAAACGAAACGCGCGTAAGATTCTAGACTTCTTTCGGCAGGCGCGTGAATTTTTAGAGCCACCTCAGGCAGAACGAAATTATCCGATTTTGATGGGACGGGGCGGGGCGCCCGATCTTTTGGACGTGGAAAGATCTCCGATTCAGATTTTGTCGTTTGCATGGCGGCGCCGTCTTGATTTGGCCCGAGCCTTGATCTCGAATCCAAAATTGCTGTTATTGGACGAGCCTGCCCAGGGATTGCCGCCATTTGAAATCGACAACCTCGGCAAAATTTTAAAATTGATTCAAAAGGAGTTTGGAGTTTCGGCTCTGATTGTCGAGCACAATGTAGACACTCTGATGAAGATCTCTGATCACATTGTGGTGATGAGTTCGGGTGAGGTGATTGCGAAAGGCCTTCCTGACGAAGTAAGCAAGAATCAGCAGGTCGTCGACATTTACCTCGGATCTGGAAGCACGTCCAAGCCCGGAAATGAAAGTCGGAAATCAAATGTCAGATCCAGGGACGTTCAACCCGTGCTCGAGTTGAAGAATATAGATATGTTTTACGGAAGCGCTCAAGCTCTCTTTTCCGTTTCGCTCAAGATTTTCCCCAATGAAATATCTTCCGTGCTCGGAACCAACGGTTCGGGAAAATCAAGTTTGCTAAAGGCGATTTCGGGACTCGAAAAACCCGCATTTGGCGAGATAGTGCTCGATGGCGAGCCGCTACCGCTAGGTTGGCCCGAAGCCGCGGTGGCGCGAGGCCTTCAGTACGTTCCGCAGGGCCGAATGATTTTTCCGGAGCTCACCGTATTAGAAAACCTCAGAATCGGAGTTCTGTCTACTAAGGTGAGTCTTAAGGAGGGACTAGAAAAGGTGTTTCATTACTTCCCGACTTTGAAGACGCACCTCAAATCGCAAGCCGCCAGCCTTTCCGGAGGCTTGCAACAAATGCTGGCCATTGGACAGGCGATAATGGGAAGTCCGGAGGTCTTGCTGTTGGATGAGCCATCGCTCGGATTGGCTCCGCAACTTATCGAAAGTCTGTTTGAGGTAATCCAGAATATCAAGAATGATGAAAAATGCGCTATCGTTTTGGTCGAACAAAACGCAAAAAAGGCTATCGAAATGTCCGACTACATATTTATATTCAATTCAGGCATGCTGATCGCCGAAGGCACGGGTGCGCAACTGCGAGGCGATGACGAGACGTTGAAGAAATACTTGGGCTTCCATTAGTCCATCGTGCGGGTCTTAACGAACCTGCCGTATAGAATTTCGCGGCACACGTCGTCGCCGCCCTCGATAATCGAAATGTTCTTCATGTCGTTGAGAAGTTTGCCCATAAGAGAGTCCTTGGTATACCCAAGCCCCCCGAACAATTCGGATCCGACGCTGGCCACGTTCCAGCCCAGCTGACCGCAGAGCATTTTCGAGACGACGGCATATTTGAGGATGCCCTTCTTGTAGAGCGTGGCCTTTGCCTGACCAGACTGATAAATTTCGTCATATTGTTCAGCTGCAGAATTGCAAATGGACGTCATGGCTTCGATTTCCATTTCCATCTGGCCTAGCTTGGCCGCGAAAACTGCGTTGTCGAGCATGGACTGGCCTTTGATTGTCTTTTTGCCGGCATATTCGAGTGCGGTGTCCATAATTCGGCGGCTAATGCCGATGCCCGTGGAGGCGATGAGAATCCGGCTTGCGTTTAGGCCAACTTCCAGAATGCGCAATCCATTTCCTTCGAGCGCGTTATCGACGGGAACCGTGCAGTTTTCAAATTGAATTCCGTATATTCCAGAACTCTGAAGTCCGTTTGTTTTCCAGCGCCGGTCGAATTTCATTCCGGGAGTTCCCTTGGGCACGACAATAGCTTTGAAATCTTCGTCTTCGGGAACCGCCGCAATCACAGTTACGAAATCGGCAAAGCCGGCATTGGTGCAGAAGAATTTGCTGCCATTGACTACGAAGTTAGCGCCGTCCCGCTTGGCTGACGTTGTGATTCGCAATAACTCGCTTCCGGCTTCGCGTTCGCTTCCCGCCAAAGCACTGAAGTTTCCGCCTTTGACGTGGGGAACGAGGAAACGTTGCTTTTGTTCGTCGCTGCCGAAGATTTCGATGACTCGGGAGCTCAGAATCGAGGTCAAAGCCGCATTGGCGATGCCGCAGTCGCCGTAGGCCAACTTTGAAATTACGTTTACGCATTGTTTGAGAGTGAGTCCGCGGCCGCCAAGCTCCTTAGCAATCCAAAAATTTCCGAGCTTCAATTCACAAAATTTGCGAAACGTGGGTGACGGCATTTCCGCATCCGGAACAAGCATGGTGTCTTTCGCAACTAATTCTTCGCGCACAAATTTTTCTATTTCCGCTTCAAATTCCATCTGTGAACTCCTGACCAAAAGCGAGTCGGGTTTTGGCTTGTGATAGGTTTATTCTAGCGGACGAGTTTTTGAATTCCCAACGGCCTGCCCGAAACTGGGTGAAGGTAGGGGTCTGGAAACTGACCTCTAGTACAGAAGTAGGAGTGCTCACAGAGTCAAAATTGAATCACCTACGCAGGAGATTTAGAGTGAAAGTAAAGCCATTGTTAAGAATCGGAAGATCGGAAGAAAATGAGCGATAATTCAGGAAAAATTGCAGTTGTTGGAATGTCGGGTCGATTTCCTGGTGCTTCAAATTTGGAGCAGTTTTGGAGCAACCTTTGTGCCGGTAAGGAATCGATCAAATTTTTTACAGACGCCGAGCTAATCGCCGCCGGTGTTCCCGAGCGATTTTTACGCGATCCTCATTACATTAAGGCATCGCCTGTTCTGAATAATGTTGATCTTTTCGATGCGGAATTTTTTGGTTTTTCCCCGCGTGAGGCGAACTTCTTGGATCCACAGCAACGTCTCTTTCTTGAGTGCGTTCACGAGGCTCTGGAAGACGCAAACTGTGATCCCTCATCTTTCCCTGGCTCGATCGGGGTTTACGCTGGCAGCGGGGGCGCGGTCACTAGCTACCTATTGACTTGCCTCAGAGAGTTTCCGGATATGCTCGGCCGCTCGGGCAGTGTCGAGCATCTCGGCAATGACAAAGACTTTCTTGCCACACGTGCCTCTTTCAAACTGGACCTGCGCGGACCGAGCGTCGCGATTCAGAGCGCGTGCTCAACTTCGCTGGTGAGTATTCACATGGCCTGCCAGGCCATTCAGTTCGGTGAGTGCGATATGGCTCTTGCAGGCAGCGCTAGCATCCGCATTCCGCAAGTGTCGGGCTATCGCCGCCAAGAAGGCGACTTCTATTCCGAGGATGGCCACATCCGGACCTTCGACGAGAAGGCCTCCGGAATCGTATTCGGAAGCGGCGTCGGAATCGTACTTCTTAAACCTCTTGAGAAGGCCATCCAAGATGGAGACCGAATTTACTCCGTTGTTCTGAGTACCGCTATTAACAATGATGGCTCAAAGAAGGTCAGTTACACGGCGTCGAGTATGACGGGACAGAAACGTTGTATGACCGAGGCCGTGGCCATTGCCAACATTGAGCCTTCGACAATTACCTATGTCGAGGCCCATGGAACGGGCACGGGCATGGGAGATCAGGTAGAAGTCGCGGCCCTCAGCCAAGTGATCCCGAAAGCCCCGGCCGGCCAAGAACCGTATTGCGCGATTGGTTCCGTAAAGACAAATGTGGGTCACCTCGATGCTGCGGCCGGCGTCACGAGTTTTATCAAAACATCGCTTTGCCTTTACAATAAACAAATTCCGCCCGTTGCAAATTTCCAGAAGCCGAACCCGAAGGTCAACTTTGCCAGTTCGCCGTTTTTCGTTAATAAAGAAATATTGGCTTGGAATCCCCGACAAGGCGCTCCTCGCCGAGCGGGAGTCAATGGTCTGGGAATAGGTGGAACGAACGCGTTTGCGATTCTGGAGGAGGCTCCCGCTTCCGAGAAAGCACGAGCTACGCAGCCGGAAAGCGAACGCCCTGTCCACGTCTTGGTTCTGTCGGCCAAATCACAAGCCGCTTTGGTTGATCAGGCCCGCAACTACGCGCAGCTTTTGAGCACGACACAGGAGGGCCTAGCGGACGTGTGTGCGACGGCCGCAATCGGTCGAACCGCACATGAGGAGCGTTTGGCGGTTGTTGGAAAAACCAAAGAGGAAATGGCGAGAAAGCTGAGCTCTTTCACTGAAAAGGGAGAGCTCGAGCAGGGCGTCCTGAATGGTCAATTCGCGGGCACTCCGCGTGTCGCTTTCTTGTTTACCGGCCAAGGCTCGCAATATGTCGGCATGGGACAAGAGCTTTACAAAACTCAGCCCACGTTTAGAAAGTCGCTCGACAGGTGCGCCAAGATTTTAGAGGGCCTGCTGGAAAAGCCGATGTTGAAGGTACTCTTTGATGCATCGGAAGAACAGACTCTTCTTACCGAACCCCTCTACACTCAACCGATTCTTTGCTCTCTCGAATACGCCTTTGCGGAGCTCTGGCGCTCGTTCGGAATCGAGCCGGAAGCGCTCATGGGACACAGCATGGGCGAGTATGTCGCAGCGGCGGTTGCCGGTGTTATGAGTATCGAAGACACGCTTACGCTTGTCGTTCGACGCGTTCAGTTCGTGAGTAAGCTGACGGTTCGCGGAGAGATGGGTTCTACGAATGCGGACGAAACGACTGTAAGAAAAGTTATAGAGGATTTCAAAGGTAAAGTCGCCATCGCCGCACTGAACGGTCCCAATAGCACAGTTGTCACTGGGGAACGGGAGGCCGTAAAGGCAGTTCTGGCGAAACTCGAAGGCCAGGGCTTCAAAGTTAAACTGTTAGCCATCGGCTGGGCGTCGCATTCACCGCTGGTTGAGGAGTTCGCGGAGGATTTCGGCCGCGTGGCGCGCGAGATTAAATATTCCTCGGCCAAAATTCCGTTGATATCGAATTTGACCGGAAAGCCAATTGCCGCGGGAGAAATCAACGGCGACTACTGGCTTCGCCATCTTCGCCAGACAGTCAAATTCGCGAATGGAATGAAACTGCTATTCGAGCAAGGTATAACGCAGTTTATTGAAATGGGACCCGGCACAACCTTACTGGGGATGGGTTCACTTTCTCAGGGCGATGAAATTCTTGCGGGCTGGTACCCTTCGATCACGAAGGAACTGGGTGATTGGCAGCAGATCGCTTTGAGTTTTGCAGGACTCGCAAAAAGCGGCGTGAATGTGGATTGGAAAGCCTGGGACAAGGATTACGGTCCGCGCCGGCAAGTGAACTTGCCGAAGTATCCCTTCCAAAGAAAGCGCTACTGGGTTGAGTCGAAGGGCAAACAAGATGAGCAAGTGGTCGTCAATCGGCATCCGTTTCTCAGGAGTCACATTCAGTCCTCCATCTCGCCCCGCGAACACATTTTTGAGAGTGAGCTCACTCTCAACGACTTCTCATTTTTAAATGAACACAAGGTCTATGGTATTCCGGTTGTTCCGGGTGCGGCGTACTTGGACATGGCGGTGTGTGCCGGAAACGAAGTCTTTCCGTCGATGATTTGCTCCCTCGAGGAAGTCGTTATCAAAAGTCCGTGTGTAGTTACGGATGACGATAAAGTGCGGCTTCAGTTATTTCTTTCTGTCGAGGGAAACAACCAGGGTTCATTTCAGATCCTGAGCCAGAGCTCGAAAAGCGGCTCACAGAACTGGACGGTCCACTGTACAGGAAAAATTCAAGCCGCGGCTCATGCGGCACCTCGAGGCGGCTTGAGCCTGGAAAAAGCACAGGCGGAAAATTCGCAGGAGATTTCCTCCGAAGCTCACTATCGCGATCTCGCTCCAGTCGGTCTCGATTATGGGGCAAGTTTTCAAGGTATTAAGCAGCTCTTTAAGGGACTGGGCAGCAGCCTCGGACGCGTGGAGTTGTCAGACCATTTATTGAAACAAGCCGCACATTGCCAAATTCATTGCACTCAATTCGACGGATGCATTCAGGTCAGTTTGCATGCGGTTCAAGGGCGCACTGGCGTCTTTCTTCCCTTTAGCGTCGAAAAATTCACCGTCTTCAAGAAACCGGCCGGTTCCGTGTGGTGCCGTCAGTCCGAGAAGCCGGCGAATGGCTCCGCCGCGAAAATGAGACGCTTCGATTTTCAAATTTTCGACGAAGCAGGAGAGATCGTCGCTGAGGGCGAAGGACTGTCTGTCATCGAGGCTGACCAGAGTACAGTGATGAAGGCTGTGATGAGGGAGCAGCCTGCAGATCAGTTGTACGATTTAAAATGGAAAAGCAAAGAACTGACGGAAGCTCCGTCTCAGGAGAAAGAAAGCTGGATCATTTTCGGCGAGGACGAAGACGCCGCCAAGAGCTTGAAAGTAAAAGCCGAAGCGGCGGGCAGAAAGTGCGTGATTGCCTCTTCTTACGAGGACCTCAGTTTAATTTTTGAAGGCCAATCGCTGCAGGCCGTGGACTTTTCGAAATATCCCCTTAAAAAAATCGTGATGCTGGCTCTAGAGGAAAATTCCGAGCTGGAACAAATATCCGCTAAGCAGCTTGAAGAGATTGAGAAAAAGACCATTAATCCTGTGCTGCAAACAGTCCGCACCCTACTGCGGAAAAAACCGGAATCCTTCCCAAGGCTCTACGTCCTGGTGAAGGGGTCTCAGGCCGTGAGCGTGGGCGAAGACATAAATCCTTTTTATGGATCTCTTTGGGGCTTCTGCCGCAGTCTGGCGCTGGAGCATTCGGAGTTCGCTCCGACGATGATCGACCTTCCGGCCAAGATGCCATTTCAGAATCAAGTCGAGGCCGTTGTTAAAGAAATGGCTTCGAACAGCGGAGAGGGACAGGTCGCGCTTAGACCGACGGGCCGTTTTGTCGCCCGTCTGGAGAAGGTGGACGCAAAGGGCATAGGCGCCGAATCTGCGGGAATGAATTTCGATTCGCAGGCCGCCTATCTTATCACTGGAGGCCTTGGTGCCCTCGGTTTAGGTTTTGCGCGTTGGATGGTTGAACAGAGGGGCGCCAAGAACTTGATTTTAGTCGGCCGGAGCACGCCTTCTGCCGAGGCACAAAATGAAATTCGCGCTATGGAGCAAGCGGGAGCAAAAATCCACGCCGTTCAGGCGGACGTTGCTAAGGAAGAGGACTGCAAGCGAGTGTTCGATCTCATTGCGAAAAACGGAACTCCACTCAAGGGACTGATTCATTCCGCCGGTATCTTGGATGACGGAATCGTGGCGGAACAAGATTGGAATCGTTTCGCGCGAGTGATGGCGCCTAAAGTGATGGGAGCGTGGAATCTTCATCGCGAGTCCGTGTCACGAAAAATTCAGTTAGATTTCTTCGTTATGTTCTCGTCGATGACTTCACTACTTGGAGTTGCGGGCCAGACAAATTACGCCGCTGCCAATTCGTTCATGGATCAACTTTCGCACTACAGACGGAAGCAAGGTTTGTCGTCTTTGGCCGTGAACTGGGGACCTTGGGCAGACAGAGGATTGGCCGCCGGCCTCGTGAAGAGTGGCCGATTCGAGATCGTGGGATGGCAAGGTATAGCGTTTGACGCCGGCCTGGAAGTTTTCTCGCGGTTGTTGTCGGGACCCTCGGCTCAGGCGGGGTTTCCAGGGCGGATCGATTGGGCCCAATTCGCAAATTCCTTGCCCGAGCGGTTACGTTCTACATATTTTTCCGAACTCATTAAGACGGCTTCAGCGAGTCCGACACCTTCCGTGGTGGCGGCCGTCGGCAGCCAAAAACAGAGTACGGCTTGGGTGTCCGAGTTTGAGCAAACTGCGAAAGCCGAGAGAAAAAACAAAGTCCAAACTTTATTGAGGACTGAAGTCGCGAAACTGACGGGAGCCGGTTCTCCTGATGCGATTCCTCTTAATAAGGGATTCATGTCGATGGGCATTGATTCCCTTCTCGCCGTGGAGTTGCGCAATCGCCTGAAAACCGCACTAGGCACGCTTGGCAAATCGCTTCCGGCGACTTTGATTTTCAATTATCCAACCGTGCAGGCGCTCGCGGATTTTCTGCTCAAGGATATTCTACCGGATGAAAAGCTAGCGGCGGCGGGTTCGGCCCAGCCGGTGGCGGCACCGTTAGCTGGTTCCGGTGCCGGCGCAACAACTTGGGTCGCGGAGTTCGTACAGCTCTCCGATTCCGAGAAGAAGAACAAAGTTCAAGCGCTCCTGAGAGCTGAAGTCGCAAAACTGATCGGAGTTGCGTCGCCGGATGCAATTGCTCTCAACAAGGGCTTTATGTCGATGGGCATCGACTCACTTCTTGCTGTCGAATTGCGAAACCGCTTGAAGACGATTCTAGGCGCTCTTGGCAAGTCATTGCCCGCGACTTTGATTTTCAACTATCCCACAGTGGAAGCTCTCACGGGCTTTTTGCTAAAAGAAATTTTGCAGAACGCGAACATTCCTGTAGCGGCGAAAGCACCGATCGTGGAAAAAGCGCCGGAAAAGGCGCCAGAAAAGGCGCCGACCGCTGAAAGAGCGCCTGCAAAAACGCCGGCGGCCGGCAAAGACGCCATTGCCATTATCGGCATGGCTTGCCGCTTACCCGGTGGCGCGAATTCGCCCGAAGCCTTTTGGGACCTTCTGGCCAGTGGCAAAGATGGAACTAGCGAAGTTCCTAAGACCCGCTGGAATGTGGATCAGTACTACGACGCTGACAGAAACGCAGCGGGTAAAACCTATGTGCGGCGTGGCGGCTTCGTCGACGATGTCGACCAGTTTGATCCATTGTTCTTCGGTATTTCACCAAAGGAGGCCATGGCACTCGATCCTCAGCAAAGATTTTTGCTCGAGGTGAGTTGGGAAGCCCTGGAGAATTCCGGCGAATCGCCGCAAACATTGTTCGGCACGAAGACCGGCGTTTTTGTGGGAATCGCCTTTGACGACTTCAAGCAACTGCTGCGGCAGTCGCCCTCAATGGCGGAGCTGGGACCTCACATCGGGACAGGGATCGAGAACGGTATGGCGGCTGGAAGGCTGTCGTACACCTTTGGATTCGAGGGTCCGTCGTTAACTGTCAATACCTTGTGTTCATCGTCGCTCGTTGCACTCGACCTGGCGTGCGAAAGTTTGAGAAACAATAATTGTGGGCGGGCGCTGGTTGCGGGTGTCAATCTCACACTCGTTCCGGAAAACTTTATTTTGCTTTCCAAATTAAGCGCGCTTTCACCCGAGGGCACTTGCAAAACTTTCGATGCTTCGGCAAATGGCTTCGCGCGCGCCGAAGGCTGCGGCGTTTTGGTTCTGAAGCGGCTTTCAGATGCGCTCGCCGCGGGAGACGAGATCCTGGCAGTTGTTAGAGGCACAGCCGTCAATCAGGATGGTCATAGCACGAGTTTGACTGCACCAAGCGGTAAGGCCCAAGAGAAAGTGATTCGGGAAGCCTTGAATAAGGCGGGCTTGAGTCCTTCCTCTATCGGATACGTCGAAGCGCACGGCACAGGCACGGCGTTGGGCGATCCGATCGAAGTGGGAGCGATCGCCAATGTTTACGGAGAAAGCCGTTCGGCGGAGCACCCGCTGATTCTCGGATCGGCGAAGGCGACAATCGGGCACACGGAGAGCGCCGCAGGCGTAGCCGGCATTATTAAAGTCATTCTGTCGATGAAGCATAAGGCACTGCCAAAACTTCTTCATTTTTCGAAATTGAACCCGAATATCCCGCCACTCGACAGCATTCCGGCCAAGATTCCCACGGAGAAGATCGTATGGCAGCCGATTGACGGCAAGAGGATTGCCGGCGTGAGTTCGTTCGGCTTAAGCGGCACGAATGCCCATGCGATCATAGAAGAGCCGCCGCAACCAAAACCTCGAGACACTGCTAAAACTGGGGCTGAGCGGCCCGTCCATGTTCTCTGTCTCTCCGCAAAGCAGGACGAATCTCTGCGCGGCTTGGCCGGAAGATACGTCGACCATCTCGAGCATTCTCCAGAAAGCTTAGGTGATATTTGCTATTCGGCCGTTGAGACGAGAAGTCATTTTGAACGCCGCATGGCGGTCGCGAGCCGCACCAAAGAGGATTTCGTTAAGAAACTCAGAGAGTACGCGAAAAGCGGAAAATTGAGCCCCGGTATGGTGCGGGGAGTGCTGCCCGGCGGACAAACCGATCCGAAAATCGCTTTGATGTTTACCGGTCAGGGCTCACAGTACCTCGGTATGGGCAAAGAGCTCTATGCGACTCAACCCGTTTTTAAAGACGCAATTGACAGGTGCGCCGAAATTTTAAATCAGTATCTGAAAGTTCCATTAAAACAGATTTTATTTGGCGAAGACGCTGCGCTCATCGACCAGACACAGTATACCCAGCCCACATTGTTCGCGTTGGAATATGCGCTTTACAAATTGTGGGAATCCTATGGCGTTAAGCCCTATGCCGTGATTGGCCACAGTGTCGGTGAGTATGTCGCGGCTTGCGTGGCCGGATTATTCAGTCTGGAGGATGGCCTCAAGCTGATCGCTCATCGCGGACGCCTCATGCAAAGTCTGCCGGGCAAGGGTGCCATGGCCGCCATTGGCACTACAGAGCCGAAAGTCAGAGAGGCGATCGGTAAGGATCTCGAAAAAGTTTCGATCGCCGCGGTGAACGGTTCTGAAAGCGTCGTGATCGCCGGTGAGAGCGAGACGGTGCAGAAGATTGCCTCGGCGTTCAAAGATCAAGGAACGAAAGTCAAACTTTTGAACGTGTCACACGCCTTCCACTCTCCGCAAATGGATCCCATGCTGAATGAGTTTGAGCGGATCGCTGGAGAAGTGAAATATTCGAGACCGAATATCGTGACCGTATCCAACGTCCTGGGAAAGAAGACCATGGGCACTGAAATGTGCACCGCTGGATATTGGAAGCGCCATGTTCGCGACTCGGTGAGGTTCGCGGATGGGATCAAGGCCCTCTTTGATGACGGTGTAAAAGTATTTTTGGAAGTGGGACCCGGAACGACCTTATGCGGAATGGGCGCAAGTTGCCGCCCATCCAACATTCAAGACAAGGATCTCACTTGGGGATTTAGCCTCAAGCGCGATCGCAGCGACTGGGACCAAATCGGGGAAGGCCTTGGGCAATTGTATGCCTGCGGTGTGGAGCTGAATTGGAAACAGTGGGAACGCGGATATCCTGCACGCAAGAAAGTCAGCTTACCCAACTATAGCTTTCAGCACAGAAGATTCTGGCCGGAGGCAGGCTCGGAACAACCGATTGTCGCCTCGCCGGCTCGTCCCACGAGAGCGCAAGAGGTATCAGCTGAAGCCGAGTCACTCAGTGAACGGCTTAAAAAAGTTCCGGCATCGGAACACCGCTCAGTCGTGATTCAATTTGTTCATGACACAGTCGTCGAGACTCTCGGGCTTGAGTCTCAGGCGCTCGATCCGATGGCAGATTTTACGACGTTGGGAATGGATTCTCTTTTGGCGGCCAAGTTTCACGCTCAATTAGTGGAGGGGCTCGGCGAGCTCGGTCGCGATCTCCCGATGAATATAGTCTACAAGCATCCGCGCGTGTTCGAATTGGCGGATCACATCTTGAATCAGGACTCCACGCCGAAAGCTTCGAACGTCATTCATTTGTCGCCTGCGACCTTCCGGTTGATTTGCTTTCACCATTCGGGCGGTTCGTCTCAGGTTTTCGACAGCTGGCGCGAGAAGTTGCCCAGATCCGTGGATCTCTGTGCTGTGCAACTTCCTGGCCGGGCGGAGCGGGCCGGTGAGCCGTTGATCGACAATTTGAGTGATATGATGCGCTTCCTGAAGGGAGAACTGGTCCACAAGCTAGATCTTCCCTATGCGGTTTTAGGAATCAGCATGGGCGCCCTCGTTGCCTTCGATTGGTTACGCCAGATCAAAGCGCAAAATGCTAATCTTCCGCAGCATTTCTTTCCCATCGCGTTTCCCGCTCCGCAGCTCTTCGTTAAGGGGCAGGCTCCGATTTCGGCCGGGCTATCGGATCTCGAGGTGATGGACAGATTGGACAAAGTGTTCGGCGCCATTCCATCGGAACTCCGCGGCCGGGCGGATCTTGCCGCTGTCTTTGCTCCGATTATGAGAGCGGATATCAATCTCGCCGAAACTCTCCAGTACAAAGGTCCAGCTGACTTCACCTTCCCGATTCATGCGTTCGGCGGAAAAGAGGATGCGTTCGCGAATAAGACAATGATGACGGGATGGATGGCCCAGACCAAAGGCGCGTTTCAGTTCAAACAATTCAATGGCGGTCACTTGTTCGTGTTGAGCGATGCTGTGAATCAAATGATTAGTGAAATCCTCAACGCCCTAAAGTTAGACTCGCAGGATCAAGTGAAAAGTCGGGGGTACAGAATATGAGAAAGATTGACGATAAATAGTTATGAAAAATTCAGCCAAAAAGCGCGGTTCTTCCTCCCAATTGCCACAACATGAATATGTCCTGGACCCGTCACATGATTTCGCAAAGGTGCACGAATTTTCGTCGTGCGCTCCCGACGAGTTGCAGGCTTGGATTGAAAAGAATCCAAATCAAATCAGTGAGGAATTGCTAGCTCACGGAGTCGTTATTTTTCGCTCAACTCCTTTCCGCACGGCCGCTGAGTTTAAGTCAGTGATAGGCAGTGTGTTCGGCGATATGGAGTCGTTCCAGAATTACAAGGGTGGTCTCACGAGCCGCGCTCGCGACAAAGAAGAGGGCGTATTTCTGACCACGATGGTTCCGCCCGAGGCCGGTATCAATCAACATCACGAAATGTCGTATCTCAGAAGGTTTCCGGGAAAAATTTGCTTTTTCTGTGAAACGCCTGCTGAATACGGCGGAAGTACCCCAATCTGCGACGCGCGCCGCTTGATCAAGACGCTGGACAAGAAAATCGTCCAAAGCTTTCAGCAGCGCGGAGTTATGTACATTCGCAATTATGAATCGGTTCCTGGCTTTGATCCGAAAATTTTTATTTCGTGGCAGAATTCCTTCGAGACGGACAGCAAAGAGAAGGCTGAAGCCTACTGCAGAGACCATGGGATGCGCACCGAATGGGTGAGCGACAAACATCTGCGCGTAATGAACCGCCGCCCGGCTTTGCACAGGCATCCTAAAACGGGCGATCTCATTTTTTTCAACCACGTGAATTTGGCGAACACTTATAGCTCGGACAAACAGACTTTGAGTCCGGCCGTGAGAGCTTGGCTTCCTAATATTTCTCCCGAGTTGAAGGAGCATTTCCTAAAGACCTCGGCCGAGCATCAGCCTATGGTAATCGCGTATGGAGACGGAACGCCCGTGGAGTCGTCGGTGCTTGAGGAAATTGCGGGAGCTTATGGCGAGATCGCGGTTTCTTTTAAATGGAACCGGGGCGATTTCATGTTGATCGATAATTTCTTAGCGACTCATGGTCGAGATCCCTACGTGGGAAAGCGTAAGATTCTCGTCATGCTCCTCGAACCGACCACTGTGACAGCTGACTCTTAATTTACTTGAACGGCGATCCCTAATTGTGGAAAATTGGAGAATATCTAAATTACACACAGATGGGGATATCAATGATTGTACGCTCTACTTTTGTAATATTGTTACTGATGTTAGCTCCCTTTGCTCTAGCGGAAGAAGGAGTGACGGACACTGAAGTCGTGATCGGAGCACACACAGTGGAATCTGGACCTATCGCCGTTATAGGCCAGCAGACTCGCGCAACCCAAGCCTACTTTGATCGAGTCAATGAGAGCGGTGGAGTTAACGGTAGAAAAATCAAGTTTATTCGAATCGACACCCAAGGTGATTTTGCTAAGTCGAGACAGGCAGCAAAAAAGCTGGTCGAGGAGGATCACATTTTTGCAATGGTGGCGGGTATCGGCCCATCACACCAAGGCGTCTACAAGTACCTGATGCAAAAAAATGTTCCTGATCTATTGTTTGGGGACGTATTGAAGGAATACGGTCAGCCGGTTAAACACACCGTGTTTCCCAGTCCCTATGCCGCCGCCTATGAGAGCGCCGCTTTCGCCAACTATATTGTCGATCACATGCCCGGCAAGAAAGTCTGCATGCTGGTGACCGATGTTGCAAGCGGTGAGGAGTTCGCCCAAGGAGCATTGGAAGTCTTCAAAGGTAAGAACGTCAAAATCGGAATTACCGAAAAAGTGGATCGAACCGCGCCTCAGGCCAACGCTCAAGTCATGAAGTTGAAGAAAGAAGGTTGCGAAGTGGTCCTCACTTCGACCTACGCGGGTTTGTGCCCGAGCGCCATTACTTACGGCTTCAACAATGGATTCAAGCCTAAATGGTTCGTATTTTACGCAAATATCTCAGCCAGATTCTTCTCGCTTATTCCGGAAGGGGCGGCCGACGGTATAATTTCAGACTCGACGATTGCTTGGGATCAGTCGAATGGAGTTCCGGGCTGGGCTCAATTCAAATCGGACATGGATAAGGCAGGTCTACCGGCCGTGCGCACCACAGTGGCCGGGTACTACATCGGTGAGATTTTCGTGGAAGCACTGAAACGAGCGGGCAAGAATTTGACTCGCGAAGGGATCGTAAAAGCCATGGAATCTATGGATGGATGGAAATGCGACCTCTGTGTGGCTCCCACTGAAATCAGTCCAAAAAATCACTGGAATACCACAAAACCGCCTCTCATTATTTCAAAAAACAAGCAATGGGAGCTAATTAAATAAATCCGAATATGACCGCCCAATTGCGCCAATGTCCGAGATGGTTTCTTCTTGTTACGGTGATGGTGACCGCGTGTGTATCGTCTAAGAAGAACGTCCAGGAGGATGCGGCGCAACCTCCGAAGAGAATTCGGTTCGAGCAATTAACTACGGACAAGCTCAATGATAAACAGAAAGCGCTTGCGGAGGAAATCGCTAAAAATGCGAAGAAGGCCGGCTTGGGCGGCCCTTTTAATCTTCTGCTTCGAGATCCTGACATGTTGGCGGCGTTAAACGGTTTTTCAAACTACATGCGCTTCAACACTTCGCTGCCGCCGAAATATTGCGAGCTTGTCACGATGGTACAGGCTCGCTTTTGGAAAGCTCAATTTTTATGGTGGGCGCACTATCCGATAGCAATCAAAGCGGGTCTAGATGCCGCGGCAATTGAAAACATTAAACAGGGCCAATATCCAAATTCTTTGCAAAATGATGAAAAGGCGGTTTATAGAGCAACGGTCGAGATCTCGCGATACCATAACTTAACAGACCGAACCTTCTGGTGGTTAAGGAAATATCTGAACGAGAAGCAGATGGCCGATTTCGTCGCGCTGAATGGCCTTCATACGATGATCGGAATGGTCTTAAACGTAAGCGACGCACAGATTCCCGGAGGTGAGGCTCCGCCCCTTCCCGCTGTGCCACATGTTCTACCACTTAAATGAACTGTGAGGCTCCGCCGCCTTATTTGTTGGCGGGAATACTCATTTCTTGAAATTCAACGCCTGCCACTGTGAATCCAAAATGCGAAGTCTGGGGCGGAACCACGATCACACTCCCGGGACCGCAGGCGATGGCTGCTTTTTCATCAATTTCAGTTCCCTCGCCATAGTAGTAGATTCCGCTTAGGACCGTCACGACCCGTTCTACGGAATGCAGGTGGGGAGACGATCTGAAGCCAGCCGGCCAACGTACGCGGAAAATGAAAACTTTGTCCTCAACGTTCATCTCACCGCGAAACAGAGTGCCTCGCGCGCCGGCCGAATTCTGAGTCCAGACCATTTTTTCGGGAATGTGAATGGTCGCTTTGGACATGTTTAATTCTCGTTTAGCTGAAGGGTCGCAACCCTGATTTCTCTTTGGCTTCCAAAGAAGGAGTTAAATGCACTGCCTGAATGTGCTGTGAGCCAATTGTCCAGGATCAGCAAGTCGCCCTTCTGCCATTTGTAATAGGTCGTTTCGATGACATGGGCTTTCCAGACATGGAAATGGTCCAGCTCACTCAGTTGGGTTCCGTCTGCGAAATAACGGTGTGACAGGAAGAAGCCATCGTGAACTAGATGATTGGCGAAGGATTGCTCCTGAGTGCGAGGATGTTTGACGACCAGCGGGCAGAGCGCATCTTCCACGTCTTTTTTGTTTAGAGTGGAAGGATCCAAAAAAACAAAGCTTTTTGACCATGGCACGTTGTGTTCATTGGTTGGTTTATATTTTTGGGCCAGCCACATCCCGACGTATTTCTCCTTCTTTAAAATACCGGTGCGAATGCGGCGCATGATCCGGCGGCAATCCGAGATCACCGTATAGCCGCCGGTGACGGCGGGGGCTAAACAAAGCCAGGAGATATGGCTTGCAAATGGGGCTTCTCTCCCGGCCGGGCAATTGCTGTACGCTGCCTCCGCATGATAGCCGAAGTGCCGCGCACTTCGCCATGGGGCGCCCCAGGCAATTCCCATACCGTTGACGATTTTACCCGCGGTACGCTTGAAAAGATGGGGGACGTTTGCCGTGCCGTTAACTCGGTTGTCACGATGAAAGTATTCGTCGAGTTTGGGCCGAAAGTCGCTGCCAGTCTTTGACCAGTACTGTGAAGGACTGAGATTCAAATTTCTATATACAGGAGCAGCGTCATCGGTCTTTTCTAGATTGAATCCTCTAAAGAGAATGCCGCCGTATTCGTCCATCAGCGCCACAAGCTCCTGGCGATTTTTCAGCGCCAGGTCTGCAAGGAATTGGGGATTGGCATTCATCGGGCTATCGGGCTCGATCACGAGCGGTAGAGCTCTTTCGGATTGAGCGGGATTGAAAAGGCCGAAGAGTTCCTTTGCGGCAACGCCTAATCCGCTTGCTAAGGAACGCTCTACAACCGTGGCCCTAATGGCTTCGGCAATCCACATCAAGAAGAAGATTCCCAGGTACAGGGGATTGAAAAATCGAATGAGGTTTACGAAGACCGTCAGCCCGGAGTGTTTGAAGTTCTTCTGCGTCACCCCATGTAGCACGACTCGAAGCTTTTTCGGACTTTCGTTGCTGGTTTGAGGCTGAGTTTGGATCGCGGCATGATTCATAGAACGTCTCCACGGTTCGGGCGGTCAGAGGGTGCGATACTATATTATTCATTTCGGAATTTTGATTTGTGGCCTAAAGCTTGGACTAAAGACCGGGTCGTGCTACTCGGACGTACCCGTGGGAGCCAGGTACTCCTGGCTCATTTCGGACAGTTTGCGGAGGCCTAGTAGGGCTTGATTGCGATCGATCTCCTCGCTCAACAGTTTGATCGCATGACTCACACCGGCTTCACCGCCGACCGCGGCGGCGTATAAAAATGGCCGGCCGACAAATACGAATCTCGCACCGAGGGCAAGAGCTTTTAACACATCTGACCCTCGCCTTATGCTCCCATCCAACATGACCGGCATATCGCCGGCCACCGCTACGATCTGAGGCAAGGCGGCGAGTGTGGAGATAGTTCCATCCAACTGGCGCCCGCCGTGATTCGAAACTATGACTCCGTCAAAACCATGTTCCTTTGCAAGCTTGACATCTTTGGGAGACACGACTCCCTTCATGATTAGGTTTCCCTTCCAGGTCTCACGAATTTGCTTCATTTCCGTCCACGAGACCGGACGAAAATCGATTGCAGACGGAAATTTCTTGCCGATCAGCGGGACTCGAATCCCGCTCGGCATATTCTCCAAATGCGGAATACCTGAACTGAGGAACGTACGAAGGACAGTTTTTGCGAGCCATCTCGGATGAGACATGCCATCCCACAGCAATTTCAAACTGGGTTTTAGTGGCATTGAATACCCATGCTTGGCAATATTGTCGCGGTTACCGACCACCGGCGTGTCGACCGTCACGACGAGCGTTTCAAATCCTGCCTTTTCGACCCGATCTAAGAGCTGTCTCCGTTGCTCCGGATTGAAGGGCACATAAATTTGAAACCACGAGTTACCCTCGGCAGCTATCTTCTCCATAGGCATAAACGAAATATGGCTCATGATCATCGGAATGTTCGCACGTGCAGCCGCGCGCGCGAATACAAGGTCGCCCTGATATGAGGCAAGCGCGCTCCCGCCCATCGGCGCGATTCCAAATGGGGATGAGTATTCTCGTCCAAGGAGCTTGATTTTCTGTGTTCGCCCGTCAGTGTCAACCAGAGCCCGGGGAACAAACGCCAGCTTATTGAAAATTTCCACGTTTGCTGTCACGCTCACGTTTCTCTCCGCACCATTGGAGATGAAACCGTATAACGCTCTCGGAAGAAATTTTTCGGCAACTGGTTCAAAGTCCTGCAAAGAATAAATCCCTTTCAAGGGCGACTCCTTTTCTCCGAATAGATCGCGGCTGTATTTTTATATATTAATCCCGTTTCGACAGTGCCGCCAGATTCCTGGACTCCAAAGACAATCTAACTTTCGCCTACAATTTAACGTGGTTAACAATCTATTCGCTCTCCTTCGACACCGACAGAATATCGACCCCGATGGACCAGCTATTGTTAATCCAAACGGGACCGAACTTAGCTTTTCCCAATTTGGCGATGAAATAACCAATATCGGATCGATGTTGGGACAAAACGGCCGGCGATTGCGAGTCGCCGTCGTGTTTTCGAATGGACCGGAGTTCGCGGCTTTGTTTTATGGCATCGCCTGTTTTGGCGCGTGCGTACCACTCAACCAAGCCTATAAGAAGCACGAATTTGAATTTTACCTCAAAGAATTTAAAATCGATTTGCTAATAGTTGAAAATGGTTTGAGCGAGCCTGCGGAGAGCGCTGCGAAAGCGGTAGGTGTCGAAACGGTCAGTATCGAACGCAATTCGGATTGGTCGCACGGCCTGTTTAAAATTCGGGACCATGGCAGGCAGATCGCCTCACCTGCAAACGATGACGACATCGCGCTTTTACTGCATACGTCAGGGACTACTGGTAAGCCGAAGTTGGTTCCTATCCGACAGCGAAATGTAATAGCCATGCTCGGATACATGAACAACATTTTGAAAATGGAACGCTCCGATCGGGGCCTCAATGTGATGCCGCTCTATCATCTTCACGGACTGAGGCTTTTGATGACGTCGATATCGAGCGGCGGCAGTGTCTGTTGCACTCCCTCCTTCAGTGTTGAAGACTTTTACTCCTGGTACGCAAAGATTCGTCCAAGCTGGCTGACATGTTCTCCGATCATTTTGAGTGCGATTTTGGAAGAAGTTAGGAAAAATCCGGAGCGTGCGCTCGATCTAAACAAATCGAAATTAAGGTTTATCCACACGTCATCTTCTCCTTTAAGTAATAGCGTGAGAACCGAGGCCGAGAAAATCTTTAGTGCGCCTATCTACGATGTTTACGGGCTTTCGGAGGCCACTCCGATATCCGTAAACTGCAGTGCGACGAAGTTTAAGGCGGGAACCGTTGGCGTACCTTCCGGTCCCACAGTGGCTATCGTTGATAAGTCCGGAAAGTTCCTGCCGCCGGGTTCAGATGGTGAAATCGCGGTTTCCGGGCCGAACGTTATTGATGGATACGAAAATAACCCGCAGGCGAACAAGGACAGTTTCTCCAACAACTGGTTTAGAACAGGAGATCTTGGGCGACTTGATAAAGATGGCTTCCTGGTTCTGTTGGGGCGAAACAAGGACGTGATAAATCGGGGTGGCGAGAAAATCTATCCTCTGGAAATAGACGACCTCTTATTGAAACATCCCGCGGTACAAAATGCGGCGGTTTTTGCGCTTCCCCATCTCACCCTGGGAGAAGAAGTCGCGGCCGTCGTGTCCTTGAGGGAGGGTTCGACGGCGTCATCCGCGGAGTTACAAGACTACCTGCGCGAGCAACTCGCGGAATTCAAAATTCCCAAGCAGATCTTTTTCTCTGACAAAATTCCCTCCGGGGCTACCGGAAAGATCCGGCGGAGCGCCCTTTCCAAGCACTATGGGGACCTTGTCGCGATGACTGTTGTCCCTCCTAAAACTGCCATTGAAATTGAGCTGGCCAACTTATGGGCCAGTCACATCGGAGTCGACATCAATCAGGTCGGCGTCAATTCCAATTTTTTTGCACTAGGTGGAGATTCGATTTCAGCGATTTCCCTTCTCGATAAAACGAACAAGGTTCTACAGACTACGGTCAAACCGAATAATTTTTTTCTACGGCCGACTATTCGTGAACTTATTGACGCCGATCATTCTCAACACGGGGATAGGATATCCGTTGTTCCACGCAATCATGAACCCTTGCGAGGCTCCTTCTTTCAAGACGACCTCGCGACCGGTTTGAAAACGGTTCCGTCATTTGGCAACAATATGTTGAATTTGCGCTTCATGGGCAAATTGAATGTTGAAGCATTGAAGAGAAGCATTCAACTGACACTCGACCGGCATGAGGTCTTGCGAAGTTCATTCGCCGTAAAGGAAGGGAAAACCTTCATGTCGGTATCCGACAGCTTCGCTGTGGACGTACAGTCCGTTGATCTGCGCATGCTCAAGGGCGATGAGCTTGAAAGTAAAATTAGGGCTCTTGCGACCGAGTGCTCAATGCGGCCGTTCGATATAGGAAAGTCACCGCTTCTCCGCTTTCTGTTGGTGCGTGAAAGTGAGGATGAGTTTATATTGATGATGGCTTATTGCCACCTGGTATTTGACAGATGGTCGGCCGGCAACTGCCTTCACAACTTCTTGGACTTCTACTGCTCGATCGTCACGGGATCAAAATCATTGATCCCCGATTCGCAGATTCAATTCGCGGATTGGGCTCATTGGCATAGGGAAATGTACGCCAATGGATTAGCAGTTTCTTCGCAAACCAATTATTGGAAGAAAAGGTTAGAGGGAGCCGTAGACTCGAATCGAATTTTCGAGGTTGCTCCCGGAACGAATCCGTCATCCGAACTGATTCCGCTGTTTTGGTCAATTGATTCTGACACCTTAGTCAGTATGAAGCGCATCGGGCGCCAGAGGAAATGCTCGGTTTATGGCATACTGAGTACGGTCCTGGCTATTGTATTGCGAAAAATAACCGGACAGGAAGATTCGTCTTTCACCGCCGTCTCGACGATTGATCGGCACCTTGCGGAAGCGTCGCCTCTGATTGGACCAATGATCACCGGACTGCCGCTTCGTTCACACATCGAGGATGAGTTTTCGTTCGCTGCGGTCCTCGATACGGTTCAGCGCGATGTTCTGGAAGCGAACGCGAACGCTCTCCCCACCTCATTAATCGGGGGACCTCGCAGACGCGTTAACCTCAATTTTTGGAATGTACCGCCGAATCTTTCCTTTGCGCTTCCCGGGGTGAATGAAACTCTCGTGCTACCTAAACACCTCTGTGAGCCTCTGAAATTGACGTCGCTCGGCCTAGTGGTCAACCATAAGCTGCCGTATCTTGACTTTCGAAATATGCGTGCAATGGACGGCCTAGATGCAAACGTGATATTCACCGAGATTGCTGGAGAACTGCGCTCCATCTTCTGGCACAGATCTGACTTAGTTCCGGCGGAACGTGAAAAACCCAAAGAAATCGTCGCGGACTTCAAACGGATTTTGGCTCAAGTTCTTACCGATCCCCAGATAACGGTAAAAGATTTGTGAATTCAGAGAGGCCTTCTACATTATTTCACAGCGCAAGCGATATTAGTCGCTTTATAGCGGCTGAAATGGCAGCTAACGGAAGAGAAGCCGACGCTTTTGAGATGCTGGACAATGTCTTCGCTTGTATTAACGTTACTCAAATATTTACCTTGAACGACTTCGGCCATTAATTTTCCGAGCTTCATATCTTCTGGCGTTGTAAATGCGGGATCTCGTTCACTTCGCGGATCGCCCAACATCGGCGTCGAATAGGTTACTATCAGTCTTCCAGCTGGTTTTACCGTTTGATAAAGCGATCGGTAGAGCTCGAGCGCGGCCTCGACCGATGGCGAATAGAAGTTCAAGCCCAGGCTTATCACAATGTCGAACTCGCTCTGGAAGGGAAGATGCCAAGCGTCTCCTTTGATGAACTCGCACTTATTTCTGAGATTATTTTGGCGGGAAAAATCTTCAGCCAGTGCCAGAGATTCTGGATCGAGATCGACTCCGACCAATCGGAAATCACTTAGTGCTGAATAATCAATTGTGAGAAGGTCCGCCATGACCCCGCACGGAACGGACAGCATCTGGATTCCTTCGCACAAAGATTGTTTTATCAAGGCTTGGGAAATGTCCAACCTTTCACGTTGGGAGGCCATGCCGGCCATTTCGAGGAGCCTAACTTCGGTGGGATGGAATTTGTGGCCCGCCACTTTAAGTCTCGAATACTCGTAAAAGGCGTAGTGTGACCAGCGTCCACTCAGGCCGCCGTTTACAAGTAAGTGTCGACCGTAATCGAATTCACTCATCGCCTTGAGCAGCTCAAGCTTCTCGTTCAAGGGACCAAATTGTGTGTCACCGGCAGCCACAAGTCTTGCGCGGATTTTTTCAAAGCGCTCCTGAAAATCTACGTGATCGGTTGTATGTGTTTGCAACTTCGGCTGTGGCTTGGTCATAACAAGATCTCCAGTCCTAGATTTTACTAACGAATGGAATGGTCGGCGAGACAGGATTCGAACCTGCGACCCTCTGCTCCCAAAGCAGATGCGCTACCAGACTGCGCTACTCGCCGATGGTGTGGACTCAAGGACACACAAAAATGAGTTTGTGTGTGACACGCAAGCTATGCAATTCCAAATTTCATGTCAAACGGCGCCGCTTTGACGCGCGCGTAGATTGTTCACTATTTTTTGATTGCAATTTTCTGAGCTGAGTTTTTACCATTAACTAACTGCGTTGAGTAAGCATGGACCTTCGACCAGAAGGCAACTTTGAATGAGTTTAACGAAATTGACCAGTTTTCAAAAACAACAAGATCCCAACAAAAGGAGTCCCATCATGAAAGCAGTATTAGCTGCAGCCGTACTATTGGCATTTATGCCACCAGTACACGCTCAAGATAAAGGTAAGTCAGACATGACGATGAACGGCGAGTTCCGCGTTCGCGACGTGTTTGAGCAAAACGAAGCGGGCAACAGCTCGGCTCAACCGGCTCACCACAATGGCGTTGAACAGCGCTTTAAGATGGGCATGGGTTGGAAAGCTAATGAGAAGTTCTCCTTCAACGCGACTCTTCTCCAAGGCGCGACCTGGGGCCAACCGGACAACACTACAATGGTGGGTGACCGGGCATCGAACGAAACCGGAACAAATGGTCCTACGACTGGCGACAACCGTAACTTCCTTGGTGTGAACGAAGCTTACGCAACGTGGATGATGACCGACATGTTCCACGCCAAGTTCGGCCGCATGAACTATGCGTTCGGCGACGGCTCGGTGATGAGCGTGAACGACTATCAACCGCAACCGTACTCATTCGACGGTGTGACGCTGAACTACGAACTCGAGTTCGGAAAATTCACGCTGTTTGGATTCAAATATCGTGACTTCTCGACCACTCCCGCAACGCCGGCGACCACTTCGGATCCGCAACACGACGCTTACGGTTTGGTCTTCGATCTCAAGACGATGCCGGATTGGCTTAAAATGGTTAACGCTCACGTGATCCAAGACACGGCAGACGCAGTTTGGGGCGGAACTGACACGGGCGTGATGTCCACGACTAAAGGCAATGTCAATGCTCTCCGCTACGGAGTGGGCGCGGGCTTCAACTGGGGCTTGGTCGACTTGTCGGCTGACGCTGAGATGGTCACGGGTAAGACCAGTGCCGCATCTGGTACTGGTGCTACTCCTGCCACGGGCGATACGAAGTTGAGCCAGTCGATGTATCAAGCGCAACTCGGTTTCAACCTCCCGAATCTGATGATGAGCCGCATTTATGTCGGCTACCACACGGATAGCGGTACGTCGAACAGCGACAAAACTGCCGGTAAGAACAACACGTACGACGGCTACTTCCATGACCTCTACTCGGGTTCTGGCAACATGCAGTTGGTCGGTTGGGGCAACTTGACGGACATCACTGCCGGTTGGACGGTGAAACCGATGGATACGACTACTGTCGGACTCGCCTACCACAAGTTCACAAAGACCAATTCGGAAGACCGTGTGAATGCAGGCGTCTACGGCGCGGCACTGTTCCCGGCGGGCGCAAACACGGCAACGAATTCATCGATCGGTTCCGAAATCGATCTTTGGGCTGAACACAAGTACGAAGGTGGCCTCTCGATGATGGCTAACATCGGCATGTTCTCGCCGGATTCGGCGCTCAAAGACACGACGATCAATAAAACCAGCACGATCACGCAAGTGACCGTTGCCGGTAAGTTCACGTTCTAGCCTGAAAAGTTATAATTGAGTGCGAAAGGCCGGCCACAAGCCGGCTTTTTGCTTTTCTAAGAGAGCAGTGGCACTCTTAATGAGTGATTGGAAGAATCCTCGCCCTTATTCCCAAAAACCTTCTCGCGTTTCTGGCGATCGTCGGCGGCATTGCCTTTATTATCGCGCAACAACCTCCGCATACGCTCTGCGATTCGCAAACGGAAGTGATCCGGCAAAACCAACAACGCTTTTTGTACAAAGATCCGAAGGCGATTAAGATCGAGACTACGCTCTACCAGAAACTCCGCGACCAGTGCATCAAGACCAATGATCCCGGCGGCTGCTACGAGTGGTTCCAAGAACTCAGGACCATGAACCACGATCTGGGGACTCTCACTTCGGAATGTGCGACCGCACTCGCCGACGAGAAAGAGTACAGCACGGCGGTGAAGGAGCCGATCAAATACATGGCTCAAATCGCCTGGGGCACGGCGCCGCCCTCGAGTTACATGGCGAAGTTCGGCTGGCTCGACACGGCCGACATCACGCTCTTCTGTCACTTGCGCGACCGTTACATTATTTTCTACGGCGAGGACGCCTGGGAAGCCTTTCGCACGAAGCTCATGCTCGATCTTCCCGGCGCCAAAGATCTGCCGCGCAATCAAGTCAAAGACCTGACCATCCTCAACGAAAATTGCGCTAGATATCCGTAAGCGCCACCGACACCCAGCGTCCGCGAAGCGCCCAACCTTCCATCGCCATCGAAAGATCATCGCGGCGGCTGATCAAGACGCGGGTCAATCCCGCCTGATGGCTCAAAATCTCGATACACCATTCCAATGGATTTAAACCAAATTCTCCCAAGCGTTGCTGTAAATCGCGTAAATGCATGTGCACCTCCCGCAAGCAAGGAATGCAAGCAAAGGCCTTGTGCCCTTTCGCGCTCAGTGGGATGTTGAGTCCGAAGATGTCCGCCGGCGTCCGGGTCATCACCCGCGCCGCCGCGGGTGGAAAGGGAACGATGAAATTCAAAGATCTCGCCATTTTCTTAGGAATCGAACTTTTCGCAATCGTATGGGCTGGCGCCATGTTCTCCACGCTTCCAAATAAACTGCTCGCCGGCGCGCTTGCGGGCGGATACTTCATCGTGAGCGGCATCTACATGTTGTCGCGCGCGGTCCACTGGCCGCTCAAGTGGAAGTCACTGACCTGGTACGTGCTCTTTATCCATGTCTTTGTGATTTCAATTCCGATGGTGATTTCCCGCTTCGCGCAAATGGCACTCGCCTTCGAAGACGTAAGAATCTTCGGCATTCCGGGCCCCATGTTTCACAATATTTCGTCGGGAGTGTTTTCGCTCTTAATTGCCGCCACCACTATAGATGGTGCGCGGTCGTGGTGGGCCACTAAACGCAGCCCACACGCTCAATAGGATTGCGCCAGGCGGCGCAAAAAAAGAAGCTGGAACCTTTTATTCTACGCTGAACGGCTTCGCCGAGATGGTCTCAGGACGCTCGAACGAATCGTAAGCGGCCGTACCATTGGGCAACAACGCGAGGCTGCGTGCTTTGCGGACAGCAGCGGCTGCGTGTTTTTGTTGAGCCGAGCTCAATTTGCTGATGCGCGAGGGAACGATCTTTCCGCTCTCCATAATGAAACGGCCAAGTGTGACCGGATCTTTATAGTCGAAGTGAAAGTCAGCCGGGTAATCCGGGCGGAATTTCGAACGATAGTTCTTCTTCATTCCTTTGCCGTCGCCAGCGTTTTCTAAATCAATGCCCGGTCCACGATCTTCACGATCGCCACGTCCACCGCGGTCTTCGCGGTTTCCACGTCCAAAGCCTTTTCCACCACCGTCTGAGTGTCTGTCCATTCTCATGTCCCTTTTCTGTGTGAAGCCCGGTAGATATATTATGCTTTTAGGTTGCCAACAAGTGCGTTTTTGCCTATAGATCGCTTTTGCCCACAGTCATTGGGTCCGCCAGCGTAGCTGTCGGCCCTGAAAATAGCGGAGTTTCTACTATGCCTCGTTGTGAATTAACGGGAAAACAACCCGAAGTTAAAAACCTCGTCAGCCACTCGAACATCAAAACGAAGTCCGTGGCTATGCCGAATGTTCAACAAAAACGCTTGTTTAGCACGTTGCTCGGCGAAATGGTGAACTTGAAACTGGCCGCTTCGACGATCCGCTCGATCGATCACGTGGGCAGCCTCGATAAATTCGTACTCAATCAGCCCGTTAAGACTCTCAGCAAACGCGCTCTGACACTCAGAACCCGCATGCTCAGAAAATTGCGTGGCCAAACTGCCTCGAAGAAATCGGCAAAAGCTAAGACTGAGCCCCAGGCGAAACAAAATTCGGCGCCGCAGGCGAAGAAACATTCGGAGAAAAAATAATGACTCCCTCCATCACGAAACTCAAAATCCGCAAAGGTGCGACTGTCCAGGTGATTGCCGGCGCTGAAAAAGGCAAAAAAGGCGTCGTCCTAGACGTTAATCCCAATAAAATGGCCGTCCGCGTTCAAGGCATCCGTGTACAGACTCACTTCGACAAAAAAGACGGACTCCTCAAAAAAGAAGGCTATATCCATTACAGCAACTTGAAGCTGGTGGACGCGCCTGCTGCCAAAGAGAAAAAGACCAAGTCGAAAGCTAAGAAAGCCTAGGACTTTAGGGTAATTGTACCGATACACACTCTGTGTTAGCTTGAGGGGTATGGGACGCATCTTGTCTGTCCTCCTCATCGCTTGTACCCTCAGTAGCTTAACGGCACGTGCCGAAGAGCCACCTTCAGATGTCAATAAAGCCTACTGGTTGTGTAAGCACCGTAAAGAGGTGCGCACCATCCGCGTTCGCATAACCGACAAGGGCATCTGCGAAACGCGCTACTCGAAAGAGGGCGAAGAAAAGATCGTGGGCTCCGGCAAAAATCACGAGAGCTGCATGAATTTCCTCAACAGCATTAAGGCCAATCTCGAGAAATCGAATTGGAGCTGCCGCGATATTACCGACACCGACATCACGAGTCTGGAATAATCCGCAATATGGCTGCTGATAAGTTCTGCCTCGGCGTGGCCCAAATCACATCGACCGACGACATTGAAGCGAATCTCGCCCTGGTTGAAAAACTTTATGGCAAAGCCTCGGGCGCCGATCTCGTGGTGTTTCCCGAAAATACTCTCTATTTCCGCATTCGCTCAGGCGAACCCGTTAAGGGTTTGGCGTGGAATGGCCCCGAGCTTGCGCGCGTGCAAAAGGCCGTCGACACGAAAGGTGTGCCACTAATGGTGACGACGGCTCTGCAAGAGCAGGGCGCAAAACTCAGCAACTCGACGATTTTATTTCGTCCCAAGTCGGCACCCGAAAAACTCTACTCGAAAATTCATTTGTTTGACGTGGAAGTCGAAGGCGCGCCGCCCGTGCGCGAGAGCGACTTCTTTACCAGTGGCAGCGGCACAAAGGTGCTTGAACTCGGCGGGTGGAAATTCGGCTTGAGTATTTGCTATGACCTCCGCTTCAGCGAACTCTATTCGCAATACGCGCAAAAGGTGGATGCGATCCTGGTTCCCTCGGCGTTTTTAGTGCCGACGGGGGAGGCGCACTGGCATGTGCTTTTACGTGCCCGCGCCATCGAGAGCCAGTGCTTCGTGGCCGCTCCCGCGCAGACGGGAGATCATAAAAGTGAGTCGCAAGTGCGTAAGACCTACGGCCATTCTTTGGTGATCGACCCGTGGGGCAAGATCATGTTGGAGCTGAAAGATTCGCCTGAAATCCACGTGATAGAGCTCTCGCGCGAGCTCATCGCCAAAGCCCGTCAGCAGATTCCGATGGCGGGCCATCGGCGACTCTGATACTTTAAATTTTAAGAGGTAAGAAATGCGTCTAGTCACACTGTTGATCTTCGCTATGGGTTTGGCGGCCGGCTATGTTGCCCATGCGGATGATGAAACCATGATCGATACGCCGAACAGCGAACAGCGCGAGCCCAATTCCACGGCCGCGATCTCGGCAAGCAAGCGTACCTACCCAGGCGGCGGCGATGAAGAAGATCTGCAAGTGCAGCCGCGTTTGCCCGAAGCTCCCCTTAAAACTGATGCCCGTTCTCTTCAACGTACGGTTTACAAAACCCTCTACAATCAAGAGCTGAAAGACGACCGCACGGAGAACGTGGACGAGTAATGCCAGTCTTTCGCGCCATCACGTCGCGCGGTCTGCTTGAACCGTTAGCCAGTGAAATTGAATCTTTGGGTGTGAAAATGGCCAAACTCCGCGCTGACTCCGTGGAGTTCGAAGGCTCTTGGGCCGACGTTTACCGCGTGCATTTATTTTCGCGGATTGCGAGCCGCGTGCTGCTGCCGGTGAGCGATTTTGAAGCTTACAATCAAGAAGAGCTCTACGCCGGAATTTTAAAAAGACACGACTTCACGAAGTACATCACTCCGCAACAAACTCTCCGTGTTGAAGCGCATGTGCGCGACAATCCTAATTTGACCGATCAGCGCTTTGTGATGATGAAGGTCAAAGATGCCGTCGTCGATCAATTCTGGAAAAAGTATAACGAGCGCCCGAATATCGGCGAAGAAGACAACGTCGACCTGCGCATTGTCGTGCGCATTGTGAACAAGTTTGTGTCGGTCGCGATCGATCTGACAGGTGAGTCGCTCGCGTATCGCGGGTATCGCCGCTTTATGGGCGAAGCGCCGTTGCGCGAAACCCTCGGCGCCGGTCTTGTGCGTATGGCGGGATGGAAAGCGCCGATGCCGCTGGTGGATCCGTTTTGCGGGTCGGGCACGATTTTGATTGAAGCGGCTCTCGCCGAGGCCGGATTTTCGGCGAATCGCCGCAACTTCGCCTTTCAGCGCCTGCAGAATTTCCAGCAAGAGACTTGGGACAAATTGGACAAAGAGGCCAAGCGCCATGCACCACCGGCCACGCCCTATATTTTCGGATTCGATAAGGATGCGAAGGTTCTCGAAGCCGCCCGCTCCAATGCGCGTGCCGCGGGCGTTGATAAATGGATCAAGTTTGAACAAAAAGATGTCGCGCAATTGAAGGCTCCGGTCGACGCGCCAGGGATGATCATTACCAATCCGCCCTATGGAGAACGTCTTGAAGACGTCGATGCGGCGAAAGCTCTTATGTCGACCTTCGCGACGACTTTAAAAACGCAGTTTAAGGGCTGGGACTGTTGGATTCTTAACGGTAATCCCGATGTGATCACGGGCTTACGCCTGAAGGCCAAGCGCAAGATTCCGGTTTGGAATGCGCAGATTGATTGCCGTTTCCTCAACTATCCAATCACTTAGCGGCTTGCGAGCGCCGATTTATCAGACAGGTTTGAAGAGTTTTCGTGTGGCAGGGATAATATCCGCATTGCCTAATGGTTATGGTATGTTGCGCGCGGTTTGAAGGGTGGTTCCATTGCGCGCACTTGGTTTGATTTTCGCGATCACATTCGCAGGTTTTGCTCACGCCGATGACTTCGCGTTGAGGTCCGGCCATTCGTTCGAACGCTACGGCCAAGCGGTGATGCGCGATTGCGAAAAAGGCGAGAACCTTCCCCTCGATCAGCGGCCCGACGGCTATTGCGGTCACAATTACGTCGTTCCGTATTTTACGACTCAGGCCGAGCGCGAGCCGTACCGCATTGTGATCAGTGAGGGCCAATTACATGAGGCCAAGTCGCCCCACCGCGCGGTCGACGACGGCGATTATTTTTTCGTGATGGACGGCGCCGGAAACTTTTATTTCTTCACCAAAGACGGAAAGGCTCCGGTGCACCATTCGAGTTTCTTTTCGGGTGAGCCTATTCCGGCGGGAGGAGATGTGCACGTACAGGACGACCATCTCACCGCAATCGGTTACTACACGGGTCACTATATTATGAATAAACGCATTCTCGGAAACGCCGTCGACGCGTTGAAGGCCGATGGAGTTGATACGGACAACCTCAAAGATTTGGGCGGACATAAATAATGGAACTGAATTATCTGCGCGTATTTTTTGAAGTGGCGAAAGTCGGCCGTTTTACCGAGGCCGCGAAACGTTTGAACATCAGTCAGTCGGCACTGAGCCGTTCGGTGGCTCTGCTCGAAGAGGCTCAGGGCGTAAAGCTGTTTGAGCGCACGAAAAAGGGCGTGGAGCTCACGCCGCTCGGGACTGAAGTCTTTCGTCACTGCGAACAGCTCTTTCAAACCGTGAATAAGATCGAGGAGGCCTGCCGTGGCGGAGGCGAGACCGTCGAAGGTCCATTGCACTTCGCGACGCCCGATCACGTGATCAATTATTTACTGATCCATACTCTGCAGTCGTTCCGCCGCGAATTCCCCGGAGTGTTGCCGCAGGTGCAGATCGCGACTCCCGAAGAAGTCGTTGAGCTCTTGCTGCGTACCGAGTGCGAATTCGGCCTGATGTTCGCGAAAATCGTGACGCCGCAAATTCAGTTTGAAGCGATCCGCGAGGAGCCGATGGCCCTTGTCGTGCGCTCGGAAATTTGGCGTGACAGCAAAGGTGCCAACCAGCAACAGACGCTGAACAATGTTTTAGAGGCTGTCGGCTATATTTCTTCAGTCGGCGCGCACAAGCACACACGCCCGACGCGCGTCTTGCTCGAGCTCTTCGGCAAGCTTCCGCGCATCGGTTTTGAAATCAGCAGCCAGGAAGCGCAAAAACGCATCTGCCTCGAGGGCGGCGGCGTGGCCTATTTGTCGCGTTTTATGGTGGAGAGCGAAATCAAATATGGAACGCTCTATGAAATTCCGGTCGAAGGCGATCCGCACAAATTCAAACTCTGGCTCGCGACAAAAAAAGGCCACGTGCTGAGCGCTCCGGCGCGCGTCTTCTTGGATCGGCTGCGCGCGCAGAGCGGTTTAATCTAGAACTAGATTCCCATCTTTTTTTGTAGGCAACTGACGTAGGCGGACGGGTCGAAGTACACATTGGTTTCGTTGCCGCTCGAGTAGTTTTTTAGACGGATCTTTTGGGTCGGTTGCGATCCCAACAAAATCTGCATTTTGGTGATGGTATCGTCGAGATATTGCTCCTCGCCGACGTTATTCACTACAGCCGTGCGGTCGGCCGGAAGATAGGCGACTTCGGGCATTGTACCGTCCGGCGTATAGATCGTCGGGCCGGATTCGGAATCGTCGCAAGTTTTGCCCAATTCACTCGGTTGCAGCGTCATTGCGCCGAAGGTCGAACCGAATCCAATCTCGGAATAGTTCGAGAAGCAGCCTTTGCCCCAATGGGTTTTCATGTCGCGAACCATGGGTGTGATCAACGAGAGTCCGTTTGGTCCTTCCGCCCGGCTATTCAAATCGTCTTTGTCTGAGCCTTCGAATTCCAAGGGGGCATCGATGGACACCGGGGTTTCCACAAGGCCGTTCACATTCGCTTGCTTGAGCATGGATTGAGCTTGTGCATACACGCAATCGTCGATGATCTGAATGAGCTGTTTCACTTTAAAAGGCTTGTTGACCGCGATAAACGGCGAGGCCGGAACGCCCGAAAGATCGGCGTGAGCCGCGATGGACAATGCGAGACCAGTTAACAAAATGGCTTTGATCATGATTCCCCCTAGTTTGAGAGAGGGATATGGCATGAGCGGTGTGCCGACAAGACTCCGCTCTCCATTCGAAAAGTTTACCTAAATTGTGGAGTCACTCGGCCGGCGACTCGTCTTCTAAACCAAGGTGTTTGAGGATCCGGCGCATCTGCTTAACCATTTTAGGCAGATGCTTTAGAGAAGCACGCGTGCGGATTTCCAAAGGGAGCGGCTGCAGGGGAAGTCCCGCATACGCACCCGGCGCAGTTACCGATTTCGTCACTCCGCTCATGCCTCCGAGCTGAATTTTGTCGCCAATGCTCAAGTGACCCGCAATTGTCGTGCGGCCCCCGAAGACGCAGTAACTGCCGATCGTGACCGAGCCCGCCGTAATCATTCCGCCCGTGATCAAAGTATTTTTGCCGACTTGAATGTTGTGGCCGAAGTGGCAGTGATTGTCGATCTTCGTGCCGGCGCCGATCCGGCTATCGAGAAACGTGCCACGGTCGATCTGCACGCCCGCGCCGATATGCACTCGGTCTTCGAGAATCACGCGGCCGTAGTGCGTGATGCGGTGATGATTGTACTGCTTGTCTTGCGCATAGCCGAAGCCTTCGCTGCCAATCGTAGTGTTGGGTTGCACTTCACACTCTGCGCCCAATTCGCAACCATGACCGATGTAAACCAGCGGATGGATATGCGTGCGCGCGCCGATCTTTACATTGTTCTCGAGAATTGCATTTGCGCCGATCACGCAGTTTTCGCCGACCTCACAGTTTTCGGCAACGACGGCGCCGGGGCCGATAACAGTTCCGGCGCCGATTTTTGCGCTTTTCGCAATTTGCGCGCTCGGATGAATTTTCTCACCCTTGATGGGTTGAAAGTGTTCGACTTGCGCAAAAAACTTTTTGGCGATGCCGGACATCGCGAGTTGCACACTGGATGAGACCAAAACGTTCGCAACAGTTGCCGGAACTTTAGGCTCGAAGTCTTTGGCGACGAGCCAAGTTTTCGATGCGGACTGCAGCGCTGCGCGAAAATGCTCCTGATTTCCGACAAAAATTAAGCTCTCGGGAGAGGCATTTTCCGCGGCGCGAAGATCGCGAATGGGGATTTCCGCGGATCCACGTGACAACGTCACCAAGTCCGGAAAACTTTCCACCAAATTTCGTATCAGTACCGACATCAATTGCCCTTCTTCGAGAGTGTTCACAGAGGCAAAAACTTGAGTAGTCACTATGCTTTGTGCCACTTAAGGTCCTTCCCATTCAAGAATTATTGATGTAAACAATGCCTTTTGACATGGAGATCCGAATGGCGCTGTCACGGGAAAAAACGAAACAGCCTATCAAGGCTATTGCCGCGAAAGCTGTAAAAGCTGTCGCAAAACCCTTGAAAGCCGTCGCTAAGAAAGCGACTGCCGACAAGAAGCCCGCTCTTGTACCCAAAGCGAAAGATCTTGGCACCGCCGTTGGCGGTCGCAAGAAAGCCGCTGTGCAGCAAGTTGCTCCGGCCAAGCCCGCCGAGGCGGTGAAGCCCGCGAAACAGCAGATTGAGAAGGCAAAAGCCGCTCTGAAAACGGAGAAAACGGTGGTGGAATCCGCTCCCGCGAAGCCGATTTCCAAGGCGAAAGCGCGCAAAATCATGATTGAAGCGAGCGCCAATGAAGCTGCTTCAGCCCTCGCCGCAAAATGGGCGACTCTTTACAAAAAAGCGGAGCAGATTGACGCGAAACCTTACAACATGAAGGGCGTTTTCGAGGAGAAAACGGCGATCACCCACAAGGTGCTAGGCTGGGGCTATATTTTGGCCAACCGCAATGATCGTTTGGAAGTTCTCTTCAAAGATGGCATAAAACATCTGATCTCAAATTATAAACCCTAGGAACTGGATAACGATGGCCAAAGACGATCTTGCTCAACTCGAAGGTGAAATTTCCGACGTTGCTGCCGGCGGCATTTACAAGGTGAAGCTGGAGAACAAAATGGAAATTTCGGCAAAGCTTTGCGGCAAGATGCGCCGGTTCAACATACGCGTGGTGGTGGGAGATAAAGTGACGGTAGGCGTGTCGCCCTACGATCCCACTCACGGCTTGATCATGTATCGCCACAAATAAAATCTATGTTGTCTTCAAGTCAATATATCGCAAAAAAAGTTTCAGGTGTGAATCCCCGGTCAATTGACGCTGTCTTAGCCCTTCAAGCGGAAGGCGCGACGGTTCCCTTTATGGCACGCTACCGGAAAGAAAAAACCGGTAATCTCGATGAAGTGCAGATCCGCGGCGTGATCGAATCATTTGAAGAGTACAACGCCATCGTCAAACGCCGTGAATTCGTACTCGATGAAGTGGGGAAGCAGGGCAATCTCACTGACGTCTTAAAAAAGAGTTTGAATGATTCTTGGGATTTGAACGAAATCGAAGAGATCTATCGCCCCTTTAAGAAAAAGAAAAAATCCAAAGCTACTTTGGCGCGCGAGGCGGGCATTGGTCCTTTGGCCGACTGGATCTGGGCTCTCGCTCATGGCGAAAACTCGGATGCCACGACATTGGAAGTGAAGGCGAAGGAATTTATTAATCCCGCCAAACTCTATGCGACTTACGAGGAAGTTCTGCGCGGCGCCCAGCACATCTTGGTCGAAAAGGTCGCAAACGATCTGACTTTGCGCCAGCAGGTGCGTGAAGAATTTTATAACAACGGCAAAGTGAAATCGGTTAAGACGCCCGAGTTTAAGGCGCACTCGAAATTTGAAATGTATCAGGACTTTGCGGAATCTATTAAGAGCATGGATTCGCGTAAGGCTTCGCACCGTTACCTGGCGCTCCGCCGGGGATGGCAAGAAGGCGAACTGCGCGTGACGATGGAAGCCGACGAGGCCGCGCTGCAGGCGAAATTTGAGACGGTGGCGATGTCGAAGCCGTCGCAGGCGACAGAGTTTATGAAAACGGTCGCGAAGACCGCTTTGACCGTGCATGTGATTCCCTCGATCTCGAACGAATTGCACTCGCAACTCAAAGAGCGCGCCGATCTCGACGCCATTTTGGTGTTCGCCGAAAACGTGCGCCGCGTGTTGATGGCGTCGCCCTTCGGGCCGAAAGTAGTCCTCGGCGTCGACCCGGGTTTGCGTACGGGTTGCAAAATCGCTTTGATCGACAAGAGTTCGAGCTTTATTTCGCACACTGTTTTGCAAATGCTCGGTGAGGACGCCAAAGACAAGGCCAAGGCTTTGTTCGGCGAAGCGCTTTCAAAAATCAAAGTGGAAGCGATTGCGATCGGTAACGGCACGGGCGGCCGCGAGGCGGAGACGTTTATCCGTGGCGTGTTGAAAGATCTGGGTAAGGAAATTCCTTTGATTATGGTCAGCGAGAGCGGCGCGAGCGTGTACTCCGCGTCGGATGTCGCGCGTGACGAATTCCCGGATTTGGATTTGACGGTGCGCGGAGCGATTTCGATCGCCCGTCGCTTGCAGGATCCTTTGGCCGAGCTGGTGAAGGTCGAGCCGAAATCGATCGGCGTCGGTCAGTACCAGCACGACGTGAATCAGCCGAAGTTGAAAAAGTCTCTGGAAGATGTGGTGGAGTCCTGCGTGAACACGGTGGGCGTGGAGCTGAATACGGCTTCATCTTCGCTGTTGCAGTATGTGTCCGGCATTGGACCGGCCATCGCCAAGAACATTGTTGAATTCCGCAAACAACACGGCTTGTTCAAAGAGCGCGAAGAGCTTTTGAAAGTTCCGCAGTTCAGCACCAAAGTGTATGAGCAGGCGGCGGGCTTCTTGCGTATTGCCGATAGCAAACAGATTTTGGACCGCACGGGCATTCACCCGGAGCGCTACACGGCCGTCCGCGAAATGGCGGGCGAGGTGGGTGTAACGGTGTCGGCACTGGTTGGTCCGGGCGCCGACAAAGTCAAAGGCCTCCGCGACAAATGGAGCAAATTGATCGGCGAATTCACGTTTGACGATATCGTGCGCGAGCTTGAGAAACCGGGCCGCGATCCGCGCGACATTTTTAAAGTTTTCCAGTACCGCGACGATATTCATGAGTTGAAAGATTTGAAAGCCGCAATGATTTGCCCGGGTATCGTGACCAATGTCACGAATTTCGGCGCGTTCGTCGATATCGGCGTCCATCAAGACGGCCTTGTTCACATCTCGGAATTGAGCCATCAGTTTGTCGAAGATCCGCGCAAAGTGGTTTCGCCCGGCGATCAGGTGCAGGTGAAAGTCTTGGCCGTGGATTTGGACAAGAGCCAAATCTCGCTCACGATGAAGCTTGAAGAGAAGCCTAAGGTCGAAGCCCGGGCGCCGCGTGAACGCGGTGAGCGTCCGGAAGGCGGACAGCGCGGCGGCAAGCGTCCGGATGGCGGACGTCCGCAAGGCGGGCGCTCGGGTGGCGGACATCCGAAAGGCGACCGTCCGCAGGGCGATCGTCCGCAAGGCGAACGCTCGGCCGGCGGACACTCGAAGGGCGACCGTCCAGGCGGCGGACATCCAAAGGGCGGCGGCGGAAAACCGCATCACGGTGGCGGACAGCGTCCGCAGGGGCAAGGCCCGCGCGCGGACAAGAAGCCGTTTAATAATCCCTTCGCGGCTTTGTTGAGCAATCCTACGAACAAAAGAAATTAATTTTGCCGGGCAGAAATTGTCCGGAGAAAATCTTGCCTGCAAGAGTTAGCGGCTCGATTTAGTCGGGCGCCCGACTAGCGGGTCCGGGAGATTCCGGACGTTGCTCGCAAGCCAATTGCTTCCCACCTGAAAAATTTTCCGGCATGACCAAAAGTTGGTGATGCCAAATCATGACCGGCGATTCACCTTTTTCCCTGTGCCAACCGGTGAGAACAAACTCACAGCAAGCTCAGCTTGCACCTGATTTGCAAAAGCCAAAATGCAAGAAAGGTGGTTTTAATGCGACTACAATCAACAATGGCTATTGCCATCATCGCGGGCGTTGCATCTACGGCGTCTGCATTTGGTTTCGATGGCAGTGGTATGACCAAGGCGCAAATCCTTGCGCAAAAGCGCCAGGAACAACAGCAAGCGCTGGCCGAGCGACGCGCGCAACAGCAAGACGTCCTCGCACAACGCCAAGCGCAGCTCCAGCAGCAGCGCCAAGAGCAAACAGCCGCACTCGCACAAAAACGTGCGGAGGCCCAACAACAGCGCGAACTCGCGCTCCAACAGCGCCAAGCCGCGCTTCAACAACGTCAAGCTCAACTCGAGCAAGCCCGCCAAGCTAAGTTAACCGCACGCCAACAATCACAAAGTGGTTTCGTCGGCGGCTTTAACGGAAGTTATAGTTCGGGCGGAGCCTCGATGTTAGCCGGTCACCAATGTTCGGCGCGCGATACGGATCCGACGGTCTGTAAGGTGTGTGCAATATATGGAGAAGACCATAACTCACAACAAGGTGAAGCCGCTGTTGCAGGCGTGATCGCCACGCGTCTGCAGAACGTTCACTGGGGTAACAACACCTGTGCGATCGTTCACGGCAAGGGTCAGTTCGTGGGTGCATGGCATCGTTTGCCGAACAACCCGGCTTTGCTAGGCGAAATTGAGTCGAACGCCAATGCTCCGGCCAA